>Ga0265300_10000043_pt1 | contig 148072 bp, 238 predicted proteins | sample AusTroGonzalo_MG_FD_193482 | JGI IMG/M metagenome (GOLD analysis project Ga0265300, IMG submission 193482) | Bovine rumen microbial communities from tropical cattle in Woodstock, Queensland, Australia - Gonzalo_03 | ecosystem: Host-associated > Mammals > Digestive system > Stomach > Rumen ... | reverse complement strand
AAGGATTTATAAAACAAGAGAAGAAACTGATGCAGAATATAATAAGCGTGTCAGCGAAGAGGAAAAAAAGGAAATAGATATATATTTTCGCACAATTGAATTTGAAACTAACGAGGTTTTACGAAGATTAAACCTTAGTAATTGTGACAAAGACAAGGCAAGATGGCTTACTTGGGATATGATGGAAAAGGCCAATAAAAAAATAAACGAAAAAAGAAATGAATACATTTAATTAGTTTGGCACGGTTTTTGTTAGTGATACAAATGAGCAAAAATAAAATTAAATGAGTAATTTAAACTTAATTCAACAAGCTATGGGTTTAATTCACATAATTCCTGTTGTATGCAGTCACGGTGAACTTGATGACAAAAAAGTAGATAAACTATTTGCCTACTTTATTTGGTTTGTACTTATGCTGTGTGGTGTTGTCTTTGGATATGTACTTCAAAGTGTTGCTTGGGGAATTGGTGCTACTGCATTTTTTATTATAATTGGAATTTGTATCATATTATGGAAAAAAGATACTGAAAAAGAACGTTTAACTAAAAAAGAAAAAGAAAATGAATTGGATTAATTTTTTCAAGATGTGTTTCTTCTTCGACCCTATTTGCAAGTGGGCCGTTGCTAACGCTGAACTGATTACTGAGTACATTAACCCTATTATTGCGATGCTATAATGGAAGCAAAAGAGATTTTAGAAAAACTCAAAGAGGGTGCTAACTTTGAATTGAAGTATGATGAAGATGGCCGATTGGATGGCTATGGCGCTATAAACCGTTTTGAATGCTGTAAGGTTGGTGGCGGAATGACCCAATCTTGGTATGAAAATGTTCATTATCCTTCAAGAAAGAAAATACTTGAATCACTTCCTTGGAATGTGGTGGAAAACCCACGTAATCCAAAAGAAGGTGAATATCCTACAGAAGCCGGCGAATACATTGTAATGCTTGATTGCGATGAACACGCTGTATGGCATAACATATTTCATGATGGGCGTTGGGTAATATACAACAGGACCCATGTAAAATGGTGGATGCCAATTACTGACGAAATGAAAGAAATTATAAGTAAAAAATAAATAATATTATTATGGTAGAACCGATTAGACCTGAAGAAATTAAAGTGCAAAAGGTTGAATTCCCTGATTTTGTCATTGAAGCCTTCAATGAACTTATTCAAGAAAAATGGAATGAAGCCAAGAAATCTGCTGTTGTAAAGCAAGAAGAAATCGTTATCAGAATTTTGGAAAAATCAGTTAGCGACAAGAACAACGCAGAAGTTATCGAAAGAAACGAAATCTTCAAGAACCACTGGCTTGATGTGGAAGACACATACAGGGCTTATGGATGGGACGTTAAGTACTTCAAGAAGCCTTATTTCGAAACAAAGAAAGATAGTTATTTTGTGTTTACGAAAAATGAAGAAACAGATTAGAAAAACAGGCGAAATCATTGAAGTCATCACTTACAGTGGGGGTAGCACTCAAAGAACAGAAAATGACTATGTAAGTTATATCAATGAGCGTGGAGAAGAAAGGTCTGCAAAACTCAATTACTTTTGGGATTTGGCTGACGTTGATGATGGCAAAGTATCTTATTGGGAAGACTTTAGAAATAAAGCAGCCCTGAAGATATTTTGTAAGAGATTAAGTAGTTGCTATAATGATGAAGACATCATTGATTCAATGAGTTTGTCTATTCATTATGCCAATCACTTAACATCAATGCTTATGGACAATAAGTTCAAAAAAGAATAATAGACATGAAAAAGTGGAGATTGACAAAGGTGTTTAGAATTGATGAACACCTTGTGGTTGCCGACTCTATAGAAAAGGCAATCAAATTATATAAAGCCTATATGGATGATGAATATATCACCATTAAACATGTTGAAACCGTTTTTGGTGATTACTCATGTATTCAAGATGGCGCAATAATAGAGAGAAAAGAAGATGAATATTGATTTCAAACGTATTTTTACAAATATGCCCATTGGGACTAAGTTATATAGCCCAATATGTGGAGAATGTATTCTTGAGCGCATAAATACTGAAGGTGATGTTATCACAAGTTTTACCGATGAAAAAGGTGAGAAAAGACACATGACTTTCAACGGTAATTTTGGACTTGTAAAAGATTGTAACCATGGAAAGGTTATGATTTATCCTGATGACGAAATGAGATGGGATTATTGGCAAACAAAGTTGTTCAAGAAAGGCGATTATGTTTCAAATTCAAAGGGTTTTATTGCTATTTTCATAAACAAAACCGAATGTTATTCATTCAAAGGTGAAAAAAAGGCTTTTTTTGACCTAACAACTTTTCACTATGCCGATAAAAAGGAAAGGGAATTGCTTGATAATTCTTTGAGAGAAGAAGGATTTGTTTGGGATGGCAATAATATGGCCGTTATTGTTGATACACCTAATTTTAAGATTGGCGAGATAATCAAAGTTAAGAATACTGGTTATTTTAATTCTGGAAATCCTATTAAAATTGTTGACATTAAGAAAACAAAGTATGTTTTTGAAGACGGAACAACAATGCCAATAGTCAAACAAGGTGAATATGTACATGTAGGATATGCACCAATTTTTAAGAAAGGACAACTTATCAGGCATAAGACAAATAAAGAACATTTTGTAGTTGATGATGTTACTGAACGCTACTATGTCCTTAAAGGATTAAAAAGACAAAATCTTCTTCTTGACTTTCAAAACGAATGGGAAGTAGTTCTTGCTGAGCATCCTGATTATTGTTCATATGGCAATTGTAAGTTATTGTATGAAAATGGATTTGAATTTGGACCTCCATTTGCTGCTTGTGACTTGTATGATATATATGGATTCTACTCAGGTGATAGCCATCAAGTAGTGTTTGATGATTATGTTGTTGATGAAAAAGATGTTCTTAGAATACCTCAAGATTCAGCAATTAAATGGATTCGTGACATATACGGAGTTGAAATCGGTACAACTCCTATGGTTGACTCTGAAACAAATAAGACTGTTTATATTCCGTATGCAAGAACACGTGATAATGATGGTTTGACATTTGTAAACAGAATGGGATACCAAGAGGTTAAAGAAGTTGAAAGCCCAAGTGGTGCTATTGATTGCGCAATAAGATTTGTTTTAACAAAACTATACAAATGAGATACGACCAACAAGAAAGAGACTTTTCTAAGCCATACAAAACCTTTAATGATTTGTCTGAGGGAGATAAAATCTTTATGTACGACATAGAAGAGAACGAAGTCTACGATTGTAAAGTGTCTAAAATAGAAAAAGAAGATGCTTCAAGCTATTTTGACGTTAATCGTAAAGAAGTTAAATTGGTGGTTGATAAACTTGGTGTTTGTTCATACGGATTTACTGTGTATGATGGAAACACCTTTATATCAATGTACCATAACGGCGAATGTTTTGCAATCACTGACAAACGAATTGCAGAACAAATATCATATATAATATTGCATAGAAATCAATACCAATGGTCCACGATTATGAAAGTATTCGGCGGACCTCTTGATGGATATGCCAAACAACCAGTAATTTTAGGATAATATGGGCGGATTTATTGCTAAACAACCAAACGGATTGTATTGTAGATTCTCAACTGTTGTTGATACAATTACCAACATGAATATGACTGAAGAAGACTACATTAATTATTGCGTTGAACGTGCTAAAGAAGAAGCAGTTAGAGAGGCAAAAGATGTACTTAAACATTGGATTCATCCTTTTGAAGAAGTGAAAAATTCATTTCACCCAGGAAATAACACAATTGAAGAATTTAACGAAATGCTTCATGAAATGGGTGATGAAGAAGGTCTTAGCGAAGAACGTATTAAAGAACTTGAAGAACTTTTAAAAGAATAATAAAATGGGACTTTACAAAAAATGGAAAGAGCATAACGCTTTCAATGCTGAAAACTGTAGAAGAAAGCAAAACAAAATGGTAAACGACAGATATGAAAAGAAAATCGAAGACATTCGAGCAAGAATTGATTATGTCGTAAATAACTGTTCTGATGAACATGCAGTAATCTATTGCGTTAAAAACAATGAAAGAGACATGTATGAAAACATACAGAATTACTTCTACAACCTTGGATTTACTGCTGTTATAGAGGAAATCAAGGGACTTAATAACGAATATCTAATAGTTAGTTGGTGATGGTTGTAATATTTTTGTTCTTATATTTCATTAATTTGGTATTGGATTTTTCATTCCAAACACCATTTATGTCAGAATACAAATCAAAGAGCGATTATGTTCTTTTCGTTCATTGTGCAATTTGGGGCCTTGGTATATGGTTTGCACTTATGCCATTTGGCTTGTTTGCATGGTGGAAACTTGCAATGCTTGTTGGTGGACACTTTATTATTGACAGGTGGAAATGCCTTGGCCACTATAAATTATGGCCAATGAAGAAGGTATCGCTACCATTTGGCGATGGCTACAAAAAAGAACCTGTTATTTCAGACTTTGGTTCTCTTTACATTGACCAAACATTGCATGCAATTCAAATTGTATTATGCCTATTATAATGCTGTAAGATATGGAAGATAGATATATTATCGAATGTACTTGTATAAACAAAGATAACGACTTTGGAATGAATGTCGGCGATGTGTTTTACTACAACAAAAAAGCACAATCATACAGGTACTTAACTAAAAAATGGAGTAAAAAAGAATGGCATTATGACGTTGGTACTTGTAATCTTGTTATTGATGAGCCAGGAAATTGCAACCCATATTCAGATAACTATTGGGATTATTGTGCTCCTGTTACTCCAAAAATGAATAATGCTAAGATTTTTAAACGTCTTGGCGAAACTGAAAATACAATTAAGCACGTTGAAAAAGTTGGGGATTTCTCTTGCAAAATCCTTGTTTTAAAAACAGTTGTAGAAGAATATAAAAAAGAAAAATAATGAAAAAGAATACAATTAAATATAGAGTAGATTTTTCAGCGCACCAATCAGTTGTTGTTGAAGTACCTGATACTGAATACTCTGAGGAAGAAGCAATTAAGCTTGCAGAGAGATATGTATATGACATGTGTCCATCTTGGGAAGTTGATGATGGCGGAATTGAAGAAGCGGAAGATAACGATGAACCTGTAAATAATGTAGATATTGATTTTATAAACTAAAAAAATTATAACTATGACAGAACAAGAATTTCACGACAGTAGAATACCATTCTATATTGAGCAAAATTATGAACATGATGTAAAAATATTACCAGCTGGGCTATCTCATAAGGATGCCATTCCTTTTTGGAAATATGATGCTGTTGAAAAATATTGTGTTAGAGGGTATCTAAAAGATAGGGTTTTAATGCTTTATCAAGGAAAAGACTTTGAAATCCCGTTTGCAACATATGACTTGGAAAAACTATTGAGGGAATTACAAATTCTTTCAGGCTCATTGGATTACATCGGACTTGGATGCAAAGTAGGTGAAGTTGGTGAGGTATGGGAACCATTGGAAAAAATAGAAATGTCAAAGCACCCAAAGTACATATCATACATGATTACCATTGGAGGTGATGCAGGGTGGAGATTCAGCAACAGAAAAGAGTGGTGTTCAATTGAATATATTCTTTTGTTTGATTCTGAAAAATGGACCATGGAGGCCATTGCGGGTGAAATGAAAAATATATACAATTTGTATCGTAAGACCCATGGGTTTACATATGCCGAAGAGTATGATAATGCAATAGAATATATAAAAAATTTGATTGCACGTGATGGGGTTTATGTGCGTAATGGAGGTCTTGGAGCTTCTGAGGAAAAAATAATAGACCCACCATTTTCTGAAGTTGAAATTTGGAACATGAATGGAAGTACTTATAATCCAAATTACAGTAAGGGCTAAAAAGTTTGGCACGGTTTTTGATAGGAAAACGGTAACAACTTAAAAAAAAATTACTATGTTCGACATTTTTGGATTTAAAGCAAGAAAACAAGCAAGAGAAGAAAAAAGAAAGGCTAAAGAAGCCGAAAAACTTGCAATTGCTCAAGAAAAAAAGAGACAGTACAGAGAACGCAAAGAGAAAATTGATGCGTATTTGGCTGAGTACAAGAAGCAAGACGATGAAAGACGCTCTGAAAAATACAGAGAAAGAAGTGAACGTGCAAATAGAACCAATAACACGTGTCCAAAATGTGGCTCTAAGGATGTTATTCATAATATTGTACGTGGTAAGGGAGAAATTCATGGAGAGAGTCATTCTTCATATACGTCTTCAAGCAGTAGTTTTTTGTTTGGTGGCTCATCATATGGCTATGGCTCAGGCCACGGAAAGATTGATGGCGAGTTTGACACGTTACCTGTGAATAAGTGCAAGAAATGTGGGAATGAATGGAACATTGAGGAGGTAAAATATCCTGATAGCGAAAACATTTTCGATACATGGAAAGAGTTTGCCCCAAGTTGCTTGTATTATAGAATTGAGGAATATTTTAAATTAGAGTATGACCCATACGATGAGAAAGAGCCATGTAATTCTCTTGAAGAAAAGAGAGAAAAATTCTTTGAGGATGCATCAAAGAATTGGAATTTGGTAAAATACAAAAAGGTCCCAAGATATATGCTTGAATATGCTTTGTTTAACGGCATGACAGAATCTTCATATCGTATAGAGCATCTGCCTAAGGAATTCAATTATCACGAAGATGATGACGAATATTCCTACAGGATGACAGATGAACTTTGGGAAATCGTTAAGAAAATCGTTGGATGGGAAGGAACTGAAGAATGAAAACCTGTGTTAAGTGGTTTGTAAAAGATGGACTTGAATTTATTCCTGGTATGGAGTACAAAGTTGAGTTCAATCCAATTGACAAGAACCTATACATTTATACGGTTTGGGGATTTACCACGATTACAACCTCACAATTAAGCACACACTTTATTTAATAAAAAAGATGAATAACATATCAGAAATTTTAAAAAACGCCCCAGCGGGCTTAAAATTGTGGTCTATGGGCCATGGATATTGCACGTTTTATCGTGTATTTGATGACGTTGGTAAACGTGATTATATTAGAGTGTTTACTGTACGTGGTCAAAAACTTGAGTTTATGCCTGACGGAAGATTAACTCCTGAAGGTGAATGTCTTCTTTTTCCATCCGAAACAAAGGATTGGGATAATTGGCAAGAAATATTAATGCCACAAGTCCCTGGTACGGTAATCGTTGATTCATATGGAGATTCATTTTTATTTGGCGGATATGAGTGGTATCCTAAAAACCCAAATGAATTGTTTTCTGTGATACGATACCATAAATTCGATTACCATGATGCAAGATTTGCCACAAAGGAAGAGAGTGAGAAACTAATTGAAGAAATTAAAAGTAATGGGTTCGTTTGGAATGAAGACAGCCGAACTTTAGAAAAATTACCTACTATGACGAAATTGGATGAATTAAAAGCATTGCAAAAAGAAATTGAAGAGTATGGCAAGTATCTTGAGGAATCAACATACAATCCATATGAAAAAGTACAACATTTTTCAAAAACCCTTAAAGAAATTATAAATAAATATGAAGAGGATACCATTTGATTTAAAATACAGAAGTGAGATTGAAGATAAACAATATCACTTAGAAACAAAAGACGGAAAACCTGTTGAAATTGTTAAATGGGACAGTAATGGCCTTGCGCCAATAGTGGCACTTGTGGAAATGAGGGAAGGCCGAGGTGAAGAGCCTGTTTGGTACGATAACGATGGACACTGCCATGCATGTGGATTTGATGCCAATGATTTGATTATTGTAACTGATGAGCATGAAGCACCAGGAGAAATCCGTGCTTTAATTGAAGAAATGATTTCAGCAATTAATGAAAACGGACAAATGTCATCTATAAGAAAAGAACTTTTTATAGATACATATACAGAAAGGCTCACAAATTTAGCCATGAAGAAGATATGTGAAGACATTGAGGATTTTCCGGACGCTGATGAATACTATGATTATTGGTATGCATATACAGCACCTGAAGAAAAAACTGGGCGAATGTGCTTCGATGAAGGCCGAAAATATGAAAGAATGATAAAGAAAGGCACTGATTAATCAGTGCTTTTTTTGTTTTTAATTAGAATATTTTGTATAATCTATAAAATTGTACACTAATATGAAGAAAGCTATTGAAATGATTGCCGATGAAAGAGAAAGGCAAAAAAAAGTTGAAGGTTGGAGTGAAGAACATGATGACCAACATATAGATAATGAGTTGGCTAATGCTGCCGCAACATATGCCATGGATAATAATTGTAGAGAAGCACTTACTGAAATGTGTCCTGAGCCATTATTGCCAGTACCACCAACATGGCCATTTGATGATAAATTTTGGAAGCCAAGTAAAGACAATAGGATTAGAGAACTTGTTAAAGCAGGTGCTTTGATTGTTGCTGAAATTGAAAGGCTTCAACGTTTGGAAGAACGTAAACGCATTTACATAAATGATGAATATGTAACATATTACACAGCAAACCTTTTAAAAGAAAAAGGGTTTGATGGACCATGCGAAATGTTTTTTTGCAAACCGAGCGAAGGCTATATGAGTAATGAAAAATGCAGAGAATGGCATAACTCACGTCTTAGAAGCGATATGTCTTGTACTTGCCCGACTCAACAAATGGCGATGAAGTGGATTAGAGAAGCATACAAAATAAATTTACAGCCTGAGATTTATTACTGTGAAGACGGGCAAAGATGGCTTTGCAAAATTTTAAAAATTGGAAAGTATAATACTGAACTTGTAAAAACAATTATGAATAATGATTCATACGAAATTGCTTGTTCGAATGCAATCAATTATTGCCTTGAAGAATTAATACCATGAATGTAGAAAACTTGCAATCACAATGTTATGAAGATACATCTGATTCATTACAAGAATCTTATGTTACAGTAGAAACAGCAAAATTGTTAAAAGAAAAAGGATTTAATGTAAAAACTGAATTTTTATACGAAGAAGGAAAGCCTAATTTAATTGAAAGTTATGTTTCAAATAGTGAATTACTTTCTGAATGCTATTCAGCTCCAACACATGATTTGGCCCTGAAATGGCTAAGAGAACGGCACAATATAGTTGTTCTGGCAAAGCCACTTGATTACGATGATAAGTTTTATATTGAAATATTCAAAAAGACTGATGGTGAGTGGCATTTATCCGGTGATGAAGACACAAGTTTGGTTTGGACGGGCGATACCCCATTGACTGTTAATTATAATACTTATGAAGAAGCCACAGATGAAGGCATAAAATATTGTTTAGAAAATTTGTTTAAATAAAAAGTTTGGCACGATATTTGTTATAGTTTGATAGAACTTAAAATTTTAATACAATGAAAAAACTTTTCCTTATTCTTATTACCGCTATCGTGATGACTGGATGTTACACAAGCGAAGACCAAAAACAATTACGTGACGAATGCAGAAGCCTTGAGGCCCAAAAGAGTTCTCTTACTTCTGAAATTTCAAGACTTCAAAGCCGTAAAAGCACACTTTCCACTGACGTTGCACAACTTGAGCGTGAGAAAACCGCTTTAAGGAATGGAAGGGAGCCTGTTTACATTGTTAAGTTTGAAATCAAACAAGGTACATTTACGCTTGACCCATTTGAGCATATCAAGAATTCCATGAATGCCATTGAGGTTGAGATTCCTGTGAACAAAGACTTTTATAATAGATTGTCTGTTGGACAGGATATTACTGATTCATTCAAGTACGGTTCACTTATCATGGATGGTGATTTCAGTACTTTGCATATGCGAGTGAAAAATAAGAGAATTGAATAAAAATTAAATGACTGAAGAAGCATATGTTTCGTTTGAAACTGCTAAACTATTAAGAAAAAAAGGCTTTACAGAGCCAACATATTGGGCATACCATATATTCGATGACGGATATTTGGACTTGCGCAGTTACAACTTTCCTTTAGGCAACATAGACTTGGATAATAGTGAATATGCTGCCCCGACACAACAGATGGCTATGCGATGGCTCAGAGAGACCCATAAGCTATCTGTTGAGTCTGTTTGGTTCTCAGACAAAGGTGTATGGTGGGGCCGTGTTGTTCCAATTGATTCAAACCCTGATGAAGAGTTGGAACAAAAGGCGTTGGGCTTTGATTACCCAGGATTATCCTATGAAGATGCGTGTGAAACAGGAATAAAATATTGCTTATTGAATTTGATATGACAAGGGAAGAAAAAATAAAAGACATAATTAGTACGTTGCTTGCATATGGCCTTATGGATTATGAAAGGGCAAAAAGAGATAATGAGTATTTACGTGAGTGTATCAGTACTTATGTGGAGGCCGCTAATATTGCAAGGGAAAGTATGAATATGCCATTAATTGATTTGGAATTATGAACACTGAATTGACAACTGAAGAATGTAGAGAATTAGACAAAGATGCTGCTGAGTTCTTTTTGAATGCACAGACAGAATATGGTGGTTTTGGAAGATGGGCTATTGATTCAACGGGTATGGCCATGCCAAAAACAATGGCACAATTTGGTGCTGAATGGTATAAGAAAAAAGTTATAGAGAAAAATAAAAATCATTACCATTGCGATACATGCTTTTTTGGCGAAGATGATAGTGGAAGCTATTTTTCAGATAGGCTAACAAGATATATCGAAGAAACATATAACAGAGAAGATATTGAAGTTGTTGACATGAAAATAACATATGAGAAAAGGCATATTGACCAGCCTGGCCAATATCGTGTGTTTTTCATTTATAAAAACATTTAACCATGAGAATATTAACTCCTGATAAGGAAATACAAGTAGAACCTAAAAAGTATGACATATCAAACAAAAATGACCTTTCAATATTCTTGGCAGGTACTATTGATAATGGGGAATCATATAATTGGCAACAAGGGGTGATTGATAATTTATCAAATTGCAATCTACCAAATTTAACCATATATAATCCGAGACGTGATAAATGGGACCCTGATGCTGATGAAGAACAGATGTTTGAACAAATCAAATGGGAACAAAAGTACTTGAATGAATGTGACATTATATTGATGGTACTTAAAAAAGGCTCAAAATCTCCAATTAGTCTTTTGGAATTAGGCCAATTTTGTGATGATAACAAAATAATTTTATGTTGCGCTGAAGAATTTTATAGGCTTACAAATGTAAAGTATATTGCACAGGCTTATGAAATACCGTTGTATTATGTTGATGATGTTGATAAAATAACAGAAATAATTCTTGATACTATAAATTTAATTGGAGAACTATGAAAGTAGAAGTTGAACATGTATTTCAATACGCAGTGTCATTAAATTCAGATTTGGATTATTTGAGGTTGCCTGTATATACCAATTTTGATTTCACAAAGAAATACGAAGATGTTGGTATGAGCCAGTTTGAAAGTCATTTAAGGGTTGAAGATGATATTAAAGACATTGTATTCAATAAGGAAAAAATAGAACAATTGAAGAAGGAACTTTGCGAAAAGATTATGGCCTGTGAAAATCCTTTTAACATATGTTGTGTTGATTGGGACGGTGGCTATCTTGTCGAAGAAAAAGACATACTTGAAAATCAAATAGATTTCAAAAAAAGATTTGGTGAACAATAAGTTTGGCACGATTTTTGATTTATGAATTGTAAATTTTAAAACTTTATATTATGACAGACTTAGAATATGCAGTAAAGCACTCAAGGTACGATGGATATGGAAGAGGTAAATTTCCGGATGTAATCCCTTTGGATTTCGGAATGGATTTAAAACTCGAAACAAAACCTGAGTATTACCCTAAAATTTCAACGTATCATGAGAGTGGAAAACGAACAGTGACGCTTGAAGTTGATTCCTATGCGGGATATTGTGCGGGCGCAATCCATTGGTATGGAAAACTCAAAGCAGATGGTATTGACATTGCTGAAGATACCATTGACGAAAGAACAGGTAAGCCACGGACAACTATTCACGGTGGATATATTTGCGAGGAATATAAGAACATGGAAAACAATGCTTTTTATAATTCAAGATATGATTTTGAGATTCTTCGTGAATTGACACAGGAAGATATTGACAGCGACCCACATAGATGGGAGTTTTATCGCCCTGGCGATATGGTTAATGCTTTCTATACACCTAAAGAAGTGATTGAAATTGCTAAGAAAGTTGTTTCGGCACGTTTCCCTGGTTGGAATTTTGAAATCAAAGAATACTAATTATGATTAATACTACTTTAATACTTTACAGATGCAATAACCCCGAATGGGGCCCTATGCTCATCCAAACAGAAGAACACTTCCCGACACCAGAAAGAGCCTTGGAAATCTATAAGGATTATCTAAGAAAAACTCCATTGGGACAAATGCATCCTAACTGGGTTGAAGAAAACTCAACAGTTGAGACTCAGGCTGTTGTTATTAGCAATGTATTACTGAGTGAAGACCAAATATTGAAATTAATTTAAAAAGAATAATTATGAAAGAATGTAGAGATTGTTTCCACGAATATCATTGTCCTATGCCACAGGAAGGCTATAATTATAACCCTGATACTTGTCCATATAATCCTGATAATCAAGGTCCTAAATTATCAAAGGATAAACATTTAGAGGAAGTACGTAAGGAAATGGATTCTTACAATAAGAAGATTTTCCAATTTGAACATGACTTCAAGCCTACAAATAATGGTAATGTGAAACCTGATAAAGATGGTTTTTATGTTACAATTCGTTGTGGCCTAAGTGGTATTTACCAAATGCTTAATGAATGGAAAAATGGTAGGTGGATGTGTGGAGTTCTTGATGGAAGCACAACTATTGCTTTCTCAAGAGAGACTATTGAATTAGAATCATTGAAATATTACAAAGGAGAATAGTATGGAAAAACAACCAGAAATAACAATTGAAAATTTGATTTTATGGTTTCGGGACCAATTCAAGAGAAAGACTTGGTTCAGGAACTTTTTCATTACAGGTAATGCATGGGCAGCATTTAGTATTAATTCCCATGTAAACCAACATACAGGCAAGCCAAAAGTAATGTATAATACAGAAAAAACAGCAAAAAAGTCTGCTGAGGCAATGAGTGAGAAATATGGCACTCATTTCAGTTATTACAAGTGTTTGTTCTGCAATGGATACCATGTTGGTAAAAACCGAGATAATAAGATTTAATAATATGTAAATGTATAGTAGTTTTAGTTTAGAGGAATTAAAAACAGATGAACCTTGGAAATATGACATAGTTTGGACAACAAAGCAGAAAGACACTGATGTAATATGTAGCAAATATAATAGAATACGTGGCTACAACAAACACTCAACAAATGTTGCTAATACGGAAGAAGCAATATACCAATTAAAATTCATTTTAGAAACAATTATACCTCAAAAAAAAGAAGAATATATTAAATTTAAAGAATTGGCTGAGAGTTCTTTATTGCCAAACTCAATAAAACCATTAACCTCAGCATATTCAAGTTTACTTGAAGTCTCTGAACAGGCTAAAAAAGAACTTAAAAACTTTCAAGAAATAGAAAATGATTTTTGTGAAAGAGAACGTGCTTGGCTTGATTTTACTACATGGGGACCTCGTGGGTTTATGATTGATGTTATGCATGATTTGGAATGTATTGAAGGGTTCGAGAACAGTGATTATTATGATGAAGCAATTTTTATTATTAACAAGTTTAGAATAAGATTATGACACGTCAAGAATTCAAATCTGCTGTTTTTGCTGTTACTAAAGGAAAGTGTTGCGTTCCTGGATGCAACTGTGACGCAGTAGATGCTCACCATATATTAGACCGTCACCTTTGGAAAGATTACGGTTACAGAATGTCAAATGGTGCTGCTCTTTGCGCAGAACATCATTTAGATGCTGAGACTGGAAAGATAACTCCAAGACAATGTATGGAGTATATGGGCATAAAGAAAGAAGATATAGAGATGCCAGAAGCGTTTAACGAAGTTATGACATATGAAGAATATGTTGATTTCCTATTAAATGACGAAATAAATGTTTCGGGAGAATTGATATAAAAAAGAAAATCAGTCTGATAAAGGCTGATTTTTTTGTTTTATTGGCACGATTTTTGTATATTTTCACCATGGAAGATATTGAAGACGATAAACATTGTAGCTTTTGCATAAATTATGAAACAAGTAATGGATTCATGTATTGCACGTTTCTAAAAAGACGAATAACAGCAAGAAAAAGACCTTGTAAAGAATATTATGATACAAGACTTATACAATATAATGACTGAAAAGTTCGGTGAGCAAATGAAGCAAACACCACAGTCGCCAAAATTCCATGGCGAAGGTGATGTCTATGCCCATACTATGATGGTATGCGATGCCTTAAAGCAATTACCTGAGTATGCGAAACTCACTGAAAAACAGCAGGATATATTATATGCTGCTGCACTTCTTCATGATATTGGTAAGATAAGTACAACTGTATTCGAGGATGGTGACTGGCATTCTCCATACCATGCATTAAAAGGTAGTAGAATTGCCCGTGAACTGTTATTCAAGGATTTGAATATTGGTGGTACTAAAGAACTTATGGAAATGAGGGAAACAATATGCACGTTAATAAGATACCATTCATTTCCAACACATGCATTTAATGAAAAAGTTGGTGTTTTGAAGATGCACGAAATAGCATCTAATAGTCTTTTAATGCCTGAATTTTCAATTAAAATGCTTTGTATTCTTTCAAAATCTGACATTCTTGGAAGAATATGCGAAGACCAAGCACAATCTTTATATGAAGTTTCTTTATGTGAGGAATTAGCAAAAGAAGAGGGTTGCTATGAATCATGCTATCCATTTCCTTCAGACAAGACAAGAAGAGTGTTTCTTTCAAAGAATAATGTTTGGAAAGATTCAGAATTGTATGATGACACTTGGGGAACTGTTTATATGATGAGTGGCTTGCCTGGCGTTGGGAAAGATTATACAATTAAGAAAGAACTTTGCGATATACCAATGATTTCTCTTGATGAAATTCGTAAAGAGAAAAAGATTTCACCTACTGACAATCAAGGCGCTGTTGCCAATGCTGGTCGTGAAATGGCAAAAGAATATCTTCGTAAGCACCAATCATTTGTATGGAATGCGACAAACTTAACTCCACAAATGAGAGAACAACTTATTAGTTTGTTTGAAAGTTATAATGCCAATGTACACATAATGTATGTTGAAAGCGCTTATGACAAATTATCAAAGCAGAATAAAGACAGAGAAGATGTTGTACCTCAAGAAGTTATTGATAAAATGATTGGTAAATTAGTTCTACCATTGGCATTTGAAGCAAGAAATGTGACTTGGATGTGCTCAAATAATAATAAAAATTAAATATATCATGAAAGGATACAAAACAAGTAAAGATTTTACACATTTAAGAGAATTATTAGACAAAGGAATACGTGTTGTATGCTTTGTTACATATAATTTCAACAAGTTCCATCATGATGAAGAACCAATTATTACCACTGATATATGCTTTGGTAAGGTTCTTAATGAAGGAAGTCCTGAGTACAAGCACTATTCTTTCGGAGCAAGAGGTATTGAATATTGTGACTACTGGCCAAGCATGGACAGAGAGAAAAAAACATTTGAAGAGACTTGTGAAGAATATAATATAGAGTACATTGAACCAACAGAAGAATGAAAGACCGCAAAGGAAATACAATAACAAAAGGCTCCATGCTCAAAAACACAGCAACAAAGGATATTGTTGTTATTGAGAGAATTGAGAATGATAAAGCCTATGTTGAGAATGACGAAATAAATGACTATGGCTATATTGGTAATTGGTTTATTTCAAAAGATGAAATTGCTGACCATTGGGAATTAATATTTTAAATTATGGATAAAGAAATTATACAACAAATCTTAGATAAGATTGATTCAACTATTGCCGATTATAAGAATGACCATGATTTAACATCGGGGGAAAGAACTTGGGCAACATGTGCATTGGGTGAAGTAAAAATGTTTGTCAAAATGTTTGCTTAATTGGCACGATTTTTGATGTAACAAATAAAAATTAACTGTTATGAGTAAAACAAGAGTTTGGTTTAGGCCCATTGAGGGTACTGAAGTTATAGAAGGAAACCATCGTTCTGTAAAGGTGGAAAAGATTCTTCAAGGTAAGAAGTGGTGGATGTTAAGATGGCATGACTGCTATACAAAAGTTGATGAAAAGGGAATGGAATATCTTCCAATAAAATCAGGATACTTTATGGATACTGATGAATGGAAAGAACTTTTAGAAAAAGAAAAATATATTTGGCTGTTTTATCCTTATTTCATAATTAAACTTTAACTAAAATGAACAAATCACGTAAATACTACATTGCCACATTAATTTGTGGGATTCTTATGATTTTGGCATTTTTCTTCGAGTTCTATCTTTTATGTGCTTTTTTGTTTTGGCCTACTGTTATTCTGCCTTTTTTTGGTTATTGGAAACAAAGAGACGAAAGAACAATTAAAGATTACAGTGAATTTATTGACATGTCTGACTTCTCAATAGGGATGGATATGCAAGAAGTGATGAGGAAAAATTCAAAGTATGTAGTAACACGTATATATGATGAAAAAACATTAGAGCCAAATAATATTTGCCCATCATGCGGAGCACACACGCACAATGGTAAGTGTTCTTATTGCGGAGGTGTTTATGATACAAGCCTTAATATTTCTGGCCTTGAATACAATTGCATATATGGAGCAAGAATATTTGAATTCGATTCTGACGGAAAGTTAGTTAAAATTAAGAAATGGGCTTATCCTATTGAAAAGTTTTTAAGCGAATAATTAATAAAATTTTATAATATGAAAATTTACGTTTACTATGAAGAAGATGGGCGTGTTGGATATGTACGTTTGTTAGAGCCCGAAAAGGGTCATACAATCCAAGATTACTATGACAAGGCAAAAGAATACAATGAGAAATTGAAAAGAGAGGCTTATGTCATCTTTGATATTGAAGATGAGAAACTTGGGGAAGCCATTCTTTATCTCTTAGGTGAAAAAAAATACAAGAGATATGCTGACATTGATGACCTTGACGATTCAATTAATAACATCAGGTCAGAAGTTGTTGATTTGTATGATACTGCATTTGATATGAATCAAAGCATTGAACGCATTGAGAAACTGTTTGAAAAGGTAAAAGAATCTTTTGAAAAATTGGAAGGAACCAATAAATGAGTGCTTTGGTATTTGGCTTATTAATTATGCTCGTTTCGTTCCTATATTTAGGGTCAATTGCTGTTGAGGATTATAAAACGAAAAAGTTTGGAAAGCATGTTATTTCCTTATTTCAGCCGGGAAGGGTTGTAAAGGAAATAGAAATAAGTGGCCATGTAAAGCCAATTGAACATATAAGGAGTGTTTACACTGTTATAGAAAGAAAAGATTACTATGTCTTAGTTAAAGATGAAAAAGGATTTGAAAACGAATTTTCTATTGGCGGATTTTTCATGCTTAGTGATAGAGTTGACTTCTATGAAAGTGATGGCACATTTATAGAAAGCGTTAGTTCTAAAAAGTATTTAGAATATTAATTTGTAATAATAAATTTTAATTGTATATTCTTAATATGGAAATAAACAATATTGATAAAGGATATATTGAAAATGAACGTGATAAGGCCCTAAAGAACGACCATTTTGTTCTTGATATATGGTCATGGAAACGTGGATGGGGAGCCGCTATGAGGTTTGCAAAGAAAGTAGATAATGCGTATGGTATTTGTGACCATTGCCATAAACTAATACTTCCAAACAAAAATGGAGAGGCTGATTATGTTATTGGGGTTGATTGTATATTATGCTCAGATTGTAATAATAAACTTAAAAACGAAGAAATCTAATGTGCTTATATTCTGACAGTAGAGTTGCCATGGTTGCAGAAAAAGACATTGAATGCTACAAACTCGTTAGACCTTATTATGATAGGAATGATGAGTATGCAACTTATTTTATGTGTTCAAAAATTGAGCCTGAAGTGCTAAGTGGAGAAACACCATTTGTTGGCAAAAAGATATTTGTTGATGGACAGATTTCAGAAAATTTTGACACACTACCAAGTATTCGTGATTACAAATACAAAATAAGGGACAACTATATTCATACATTTGCAAACTTGGAAGATTTTGAAACACTTGGATTTAAGAATTTCAATGTTTTTAAATGTGTTATACCAAAGGGAGCCAAGTTTTTTATGGGAACGTTTCCAATAAGGGAAAATAGCCTTGATGCTTTTTGTTCAAGTGAAATAATTTTTAAAGAAAAGATACAATGAAGACAGTAACATGTGCAATGGTTTTAATCAATAAAGATGGCGACATTTTAGGTTGCCATGGAACTGAAAAGCCAATCGAAAACGGATATGATTTGCCAAAGGGTTGCCGTGATGATGCCGATAAAGATGATTTAGCTACGGCAATAAGAGAGTTACAGGAAGAAACAGGAATTATTCTTCTTGATAAAGAAAATGTTATTGATGCGGGTGTACATAAGCATAACGCCAAGAAAAACATTCATATATTCATTTATAGAGTTAAGTCTTTTATGAATTTGTTTGACCTTAGCAAATTGAATTGTACCACATACTTTGAGGATAAGCATGGTAAAACAGTTCCTGAAATGGATGGATATAGGATTATTTCAAAAGGAGAACGTAGTAAGTATTTCTACCATGTTCTTCAAGACAAATTTGAATTGATTGACAAATTAAACGAAAAATGAAAGTATTGATTTTTATACTTAGTTTTATTTTGATTATGGGAATCGTTGGAGTAATTGCTACGATAACAGATGATAGCGATTATGATTCATATGATGACGATTACTATTGGATGGATGATTAATTATGGCAAGCACAGAATTTTACATTATTAAACAAGACAAACACATTGAGTATTACGGAGCAGCAAAGGCTGCAATGATGGGTTCACTACATATTTGGAATACTCTTGAAAAGAAGTATTTACCTTCTCTTAAAAGATATTCTTGGGAAATTGGTGAACCAAGAGAAGAAGAATATAAGAGCAGAGTTACACAAAGCATGGTTAGTTTCTTCTCAGGTGGGCAAGATTATATACAAGAAGTGTGGAATCTTGGTATTACAAAAGATATAGATGTTGATTGGAAAGACCGTCTTGTGATGGAATCAACAATGGACAATGTGTACATTGCATATGATGACATGGTAGAGCTTGCAGATGCACTTAGAAGTGTTGAATATGCAACTGACAATATGAAAACACAGGCCGATTTATTTGATGAAATCCATGAGAAATACACAAAGGATGACATTATTGGTGTGTTCGTTTTAGGAACAAGCGTTTGCTCAATTAGTGACCAAGCTTCTTATGCTGATGATGACACTGAACATGAGTTTCCATTGTTTAATGAAAAGTGGGATGATTGTATCGGTAGGCTCAGGAAATTGAGAGACTTGGGCTATGATATTGACAAATATGTAGAATTTGAAAATAATAACAAAACTGAATAAACATGACTACACAAGCAATTTTAGTATCCATTCAATTTCTTTTGATTATAGTGCAAGTTATTTCTGGCATTATTCACATGAGAAAACTTAGAAATGGCGAAAAACTTACTGAAGACCAAACTCGTGCATTTAGAATTTTGAATTTTGGACCTTGTATTTTAGTTTGGATTATCTTCTTTATTATCCTATTCATGTAACTTTGGCACGATTTTTGATATAGTAAGGTAAATCAAAATTCACATATCATGGAAAATATTAAAACCGCTGGTGATTTTATCGCAAACGTACTTAACAAGGAATTTTTCCCTGTTCAAATTGACAATGATTTCAAAGTTGGTCATGGGCATACTTTGTCTGTGAAAATTGTAATGCCTTGCTATTGTCAGGCCAATTGTCCTTTCTGCTTCAATAAGCAAACAAGTGAGACACAAGTCCATGACACAAGAGCTTTTTTCAAGAATATGAAAGATTCTCTTGAGGAACTGTTTGCAAATATCCATGACAGACGTATTTCCCTTGACATTACGGGAAATGAGCCAACTTTCAATGTAAAAGAGTTCGTTGAACTTATGAATATGTTGGCATACTTCAAAGAACGATACAAAGAGAAAGTTGACAAGATTGTTCTTACTACCAACGGCTATCATCTTAATGAGTGCATGATTTACATGAAGGATATTGTGGATATTGTCAATATCTCAGTCCACCATTATGAGTATCTGAAAAGAACATCGGAAATATTCAGGACCAAATATATTCCTTCAAATGAAGACCTTAAAAAGTTGAATGAAGAGTTACATGAAAGAGGTATTGCAACTACTTCAATTGCAGTTATTTATGAACCTTTTGAGGATTATTTGGACTATGTTTTGTTTGTCCTGAAATTTGTTGACTTCTCAAAGGATTGTGGATTCGACAATACAAGAATCAGGCTTGACTTCTGTGATGAGACAGGAGAAATGAACAAGATTTTCAACGAATATAAATTTGACGAAGAGATTGTCCAAGAACAGGCTGGCCTTGCTACAAAGATTCTCAACAGACATGGATTTGAAATTAGGATTTACAAGGGGGTTAAAGACCTTGTTGATTATGTTATCGGTGTAGAAATGGTTGTTGATGATGATGGTAAAATTTACCTTGACTACAATAAGAGGTATTGCCTAAATGGTGAAGAATATTGGCATACGTTCAATGATTTTATTTACGTAATTAAACAGTAATATTATGGCTAACATTCATAACACTTTCGGAGAGTTTGAAATGGATTGGGATGGATTCTTCAAAGATTGTATTGTCCCAATTATGAACACAGAAACTAACTCACTATTGACACAAGAAATTAAAGACGAATGGGCAAGAATTGCAGTAACCATTAACGCAGATAAACTATGATTACAATTGATTCGGTAGAACCTGGCACGAAGTTCGTAACAACGGCAATTATGCACAAAGATGACAAACGTGAATTTTTGAAACATTTTGGTGCATCAAGAGACCATTGCTATGTATGGGGCTGCAAGCCTGAAGACATTGTTGATGTTGAATGTGAGATAATCGAAAACGATGTTCTTGTGGACCAATTAATGAGAGACAAGAACTATGACTGCAACAAACAAGATTATTTTGCATGTGTCAGTGTTGAAGATGATGGTACGCTTGATGTTGGAATCGTTGAACCAAACATTAAAGTATTCTTTATGTGTTTCCCATACGGATGTGATGCCGAAAGACTTTGGAATCACGATGTAAAAGACGTTTGGACACACGAATTAAAACATAAAAAGGGAGATAGAAAAAACTATATGGTAACATTAAAAGTCAAAATATTATGATTTACTTAGAAAGAATTTGGAACTTAATTAAGTGGATTTTCCTTTTGATTACACGAATAGTAGGAATGTTTACACTGATTCCTATTGCTTTTGTTCTTCAAATAAGCGTTGAACTTATTGTAGCAGCAGTTTATTATGTAGTTACAGGAAACAACTATTGGGACTTCCATTACCCGATTGTTGAAGCTGTTATGGAATGGATAATCAATTGCGAAGAATTTGAATGGAGAAAGAAATATTACGACAAAGATAGAACGTGGTAAATAATTTAATAAACAATAACTTATGGAAATTTTAATTATTATTTTGATTGTAGTTCTTATACTACAAAGCGGTATGTACATTTACGGGCACTTTTTTGATATTCATGCCAATAAGGAAAATGATGCTGCACTTAGTATGATGGATACTGCATTGAAACAGTATTCTTCTAACATAATCAGCCTTCAAAAGCAACTTCAAGGCCGTGATGATTCAATTGCACAGTGGAGTAAAAATTACAATGATTTGACAAAGAAATTCAATCAACTTGTGGCTTTCCTACCTAATGCAATTCAAAAGGAATCAATCAGAAAGGTTGCCAATGGAGAATCAAATGAATCTGATATTGAAATCATCAAGGAGTACTACAAGTGGCTTCAGAATATCAAGTACGATGATTCAGTCGAAAGGTATGATGAAAAACTTGAAAATCATTCAGATAATGAAACAGAAGATAAGTAAAAAAGATGTTCAAAGAAGCTTCCAAAAGTGCATGGAGGCTTCTTTAATCTTATCTGTTGATAAGGTTTATAGTAAACAAAATAAAATTAAAATTGTAAGAAATGTCAGAACACAAGTATAATGTTTTCTTTTGTACAAGATACGGTGAATTAGCTAACCGTGTTTGCCCTAAAATCAATAGTGATGATTGGGATGAACTTGAAGACTGCTGTAGTTCATGCAGTGCAAGAGGGCAACTTGAAACTGAAGTCGAAGAATTTGATGTAAGATGTATAAAAGATACATATAAGTTCAAAAAGGGTGATGTTGTGAAAGCCTATGTATGGACAGAGAAACATTTTATAGTTGGTGGCTATATCACTAATATAGATGATTTCCAAGAAAACTTTGATGTGGTATAATTTGTCGGAAAGTCACTTTTTTTATATAGTTTCCGACAAAATTTGAAAGTTTGGCACAGTTTTTGATGTATATTGCAGTGAATAAATTTTTTAAAATATGTCAGTACCATACAGAGGCCCGAAATGTAATTGCTGCGGAGTAAGGCAAGATTTACGCTCAGCACCATGCGAATGTGATGGATGCGATGCAGGAATAAAGAAAGAAAAAGATGATAGCGAAGACTGAAGATAGTAATACAATTACCAATTCGATGCCTGATTATCCATGTGCATATTGTGGAAGACGAAACTGCACAATGAGTGTATCAAGCTTTGGTAAGTGTCCACATTTTACACGTGAAGTCATATATGACAATGTTGTAATGGGTGAAAGCGAAACAAAGCCTAAAAACTACATTAAACGAAACCACCATAAGAAAAGAAGTTATCATAGAGGAAAGTTTTAAGCCATGAATATGTTTGAAGAATATAAAGTAGAGAATGGTGGTATATGGATTCCAAAGTCAGAATTGGAACGCTTGAGAGTACATTACTATGAAAAGGCAATAAGGCAAGGTAATTCTCAAATGTATAATGACTTTAATAAGTCAATTGGTAAACAAAACCTAATTGAAAATTTAATAGGACTAATAGAAGAAAATGAGTAATTTGATTTACGAACTAACAAAAGAACATTTGACAGAAGATGACCTTAAAGTTATCAAGCACTTAAATGCAATTGATAATTTGTTCAAAAAAGGAAATCTTTCAATTTGTGGATTATTTGCTACTCCTGATACTATCCATGTATTAAAACATGTAGATGGAGCTGACTACAGCGTTTACGACTCAACATATATCGTTTCAGATGGAGGGGACCCCGATGATTATGGAGATTTAGGAATACACAGCGCAAGTGAATTAGAAGAATTATACGAACAACAAGAAGAATCATGAAGTGTGAACTGATTTGGATTAACAAAGAGGGTAGTGAATCATATGGAATCGAATACCCATCAATTAGAAAGGCAAAGAAAAGTGGCGAAGAAGCCATTAAAAAGGGATTTGCTTATAAGTTTAAAATTATTAAACACCCAAAAATTAAATCATAATGGAATACTTTGAAAGATTTTTGAAAATAATTTTGTCTGTATTAAAACTTTTTGGTATAATATTATCAACAATAGGTCTTGGCCTTATGATGCTAATACAGATGATTTGCATTTTTTTCACATTTATTATAACAATGTGTGTACTTGTGCCAATTGAATTTTTAGTTGTAAGGCCGATATACTTCATCTTGACTGGCAGCAAGTTCTTGAATGTCTATTATGGCGTACTTATAATGTTTGAGGACATTATTGAGACAGGTGTTCTTACATTCAGAAGACTTGAGGGGGAATCCAATTACGACCATGAAAGATGGAGAAGCGCACACAATGATGTTGATTTTTATGGCAACATATGGAATAAAATTTGTAGCATTAAAATTAAAATAGAAGATGAGTAACGAATATTGGAAACGATTCAAGGAAGCATTTGTAGTACCGATTATGTCATTTTTACTCGGTGCTTTATTTGTTATATTTGCCATACTTCAAGCTGTTTTATTCCCAGTATTTGGGGTTTTATTCATTGCTACGTTCATTATGTTTAGCATAGCAGATGGATTGGATAGAATACTTATTGCCCCTGCTTACTATGTCATTACTGGCGAAAAGGCGCATGAATATTCATGGAATAGTGCATATAAGAGGCCACTTCAAATTTTTAGTGATTTGGTTGACAAATTTGGAAACTGGGCTGATAAATCCCCGTTCTGTATATATGGAGAATTATTTAACTAAAATATTAGATTATGAATAAAGAGCAACTTAACGAAGCTATGAAGCTCGATTTTCAAATTAATACATACGAGCAAATAGTAAAAACTATAACAAATGAAAAAGCATTTCCTGATGCTCATTTTGTTATGGTGAAAGATAATAACCCAAGTTCTGGAACTGCACTACCAAAAGAAATTGAGGATGACATTGTAGAACTAATAGTAAACCATGTTTCAAAACTTAAAGAAAGATTTGCAAGTCTATGAGCCCTGATAAAGTAGAACAAGCATTAAAACTTTATTTCAATATTGAGAATTGTGAAGATATTGAATTTGAGTTAACAAGACCTGATGATGAATATCAAAGCAATTTCTATTTTAAACAACGTTCTTTCAATGGAAGAACAAAGGAAATCTTAATCCCATCAGAATTGTATGGAAAGATTATGGACCTTATTTCAGAATTTAAAAAAGACCAACAGAAAAAGCTTGAAGAATTATGATTGAATTTATTGAAGGCGAACCTTTCTGCCATTACAATGGTGTACTATTGGGAGGATAAATTTTAAACTTTGGCACGGTTTTTGTATATGGATAAGTAAACATTAAAATTATAATTATGGTCACACTTGAAAACGTAAGAGAACTTAACGATTTGCACAATCTACCAAAAGACATTCATGTCAATAAGAATGTTCTGTTGGATTATAGATTAACTGATGCTCTTAAAGCAACAGAGGAAAATCCAAGAAACCGTAAATATGACTTTGACGTTTTTCTGCCAAAGTACGGAATTAACCTACAGCGCCCTTATGTATGGGAACATTACCAACAGAGTGAGTTTATTTTCTCTATTCTGTTCGAGAAGCCACTTGAGCCTGTCGTAATCGTTCAACACACGTTTAACTACGATGTCAGAAGCGAAAGCATCAACTATGTGATTGATGGTAAACAACGTCTTATGACTATTCAGAAATTCCTTAGAAATGAATTTTCAATCAATATCAATGGACAAGACTGTTATTTCAAGGATTTTGATGATAAACTTCAATGGTTCTTTGAATCAAGGGCAAATAGTATGACCGCATTGGTTTATTATTCATATCCTGACGTTCCTGTTACTGATGATATGAAGATTTATCTGTTTAATTTCTACAATTTCTCAGGTACGCCACAAACCGAAGAGCATAAAAACAAATTACAATCATTATTAAAAAACGAAAATTGAAACCATGAAAATTGAAATTGAAATCGAAGACAAATATTTGAACGCTATTGCTGCACAAATGATATTGGATGCAGACTCAAAATATGAAGAAATGATTGCTGAGCAAGCAAAGCAAAAATGTATGGAAGATACAATTGTCCTACGTACTGACAGTTTGGGCGATGATGCAAAGGAATTACAATTGGGCCTTGCAATGATGGCTATGGGCCAAGTTGCTGATGAAATCGAATACAACAGATAACTATGGCTTGCACTTACGAATACGAAACAGGAAAAGTGACACTTGATTTCCATCTTGTGGCATACAACGAAATATGTACGTTGCGTGGCCTAAAAGGTAAAGCAGGAAACCAAGAGTGTCATCGTTGCCCATTTTATGGCGGCTCTTATTCAGATATGAGTACTATAAATTGGGATTCATTTGTTAAGTGTAAGCATAAAGACGCTAAAAATTCAGAAAACAGCACAGGAGCAATGTCTGCCGTTATTGAAAAATTCATAGAAGAAGCATTAACCCATTATTACGATTAAAATTATGAAAGCTTTATATTCAAACTACATTATTGACGTTGTTGAAGCAAACTATAACGAACAAGGCTACAAGTGGATGACACCTAATAGAAAATGCTATTTCAGAGAAAACGAAATTGAAATTCTTGATACTGAAGGTAAATGCGTTTGTGAAATCTTACGAGAGCACAAAGAAGCCAAGATGGAATTAACATACGATTGTTACACCAGCCTTGATATGGGATATGGATGGATTGGCGCTTTTGGCGAAGGTGGAGCAGTGGAAGACATTCAATTCTGTCCATTCTGTGGTAAAAAATTTGATTAAAATTCAATTAAAATGAAAAGACAAGATATTAAAAAAGGCGATACAGTTTGTATCATTAACACAGCGAAAAATGATTATGAATTTGTTACAGAAACAGAAGTAACAAGCGCTGGTTCAAAGTTTATTGTAACTAAACATTCAGGAAACTCAAACAAATTTGGTTCAGAAACCCATCGTTCTGAATATCTTGGCTATTTGCTTTACAAGGGAACAAAGGCCGAGTGTGAAGAATATATAAAAGAAAGAAATGAGGCAAAGGGGTTGATTAATAAGATTGTACGCCATCTTGAATGGGGTGAACCTGACCCCAAAGTTGTAAAAGAGATTTATAACCTAATCAAAGAGGAATAACATGGATGAAGAAAAAGATTTTAACAAACCCATGAGAGATTTGCTTGCTGAGATAAGTAAGCATCTTTCCGATTATTCAGGATACATTGATGACAATGACCTTGGAAATATCGAAGACCCTCATTGGATAGTAGAATAAAATGCTATGACACAAGAAGAAAAAAATAACGTAATCAAAAAAGCGGCTGAATGGCTTTACATGAACTTGGATATGCCTGAGGCTGACAAACATTGGTGGGTTGAAGACTTTTGTAATTATATGGATATAATTTTAGATTAATTGATATGGATAAACAAGAATTAAAAATAGGAGATACCTTCAATGTCGGTAGAAGTAAGAAAATCTATGAAGTAATTGGGATTTTTGAGGAAAATGGGAAAAAGTTCATTTGGGGTAGAACAAAAACTGATTATGGATTTAGCTATTCCCATGCTTTTACATATGATGATGAAGGTAAACTTTATGAAAGGAGTTAATTATGCCTTTGAAATTGAAAATAAAATTCAAACTTTGTCGCTTATGCTCACGTCTTGGTGATTATTGTAATAATAACCCATATGATGATATAGCATATGCCTTTTATTTGATTTTTGCATCATTAATTTATTAATATCATGTATAGATTAGTTACTACATCAAATGGCGGACTTGTCAGAAAGCATTATTACGATGACTATGACGATATGGAATATCAGTCCGTATTCCTACAATTCAGCCCAAATGTAACAAAGGCTGTTGGACAAAAATTGGGATTTTTTAAGTGGATAACACTGTTTACAATAGGAGAATAAAATGACACAGTTAGAAAGAGAATATTTCGCAACATTTACGCTTGAACGCCTGAAGGCTTTCTATAAGGCCATTGCCAAGAAGACACATTTCTCAAGTTATTATGATGAAGACCGTTATGGGAATCGTATATATAACGGAATTAGTTATGTGACAAGAAAATGGCTTAGGCCAGGAGGTCAAGTAATTGAAATTAAAATCAATAAGCGTAAGATTCGCAACGCAATAAAAGAGCGAGAAAATGAAATACAAATGTAGTTTTTGTGCATGGCAAAATCCATGGCTTCCATCACATTGTTTTTATCATGGAAGAATTTTGGATAAAGAAGAACAATGGGGAGATGAAGATTGTGAACATTGGAAAGAAAAAGAAAACAGATTATAACAATTAAAATTTTTAAATATTATGAGTACATTTTGGTTAATTTATTTTATTTGCCTTGGTATAGCATTCTTTTTTGTATTGCTTACATTAGGCTTGTTTGAGTTGGAATATGAGGAAAAGATTCCGATTCCTTATGCTATTCTTGCAATGGCAATTTGCGCAGTGCCAGGCCTTGGAATGCTTGGAACATTGATTCTTATAATTGCTATTGTTGCAGGTGTAATTGAGGGTGATATTGTACCGAAAAAGTTTGAAAAAGATAATGAAGAATAATCTGATTTACCATGGGATTAATAGGAATAAGTAAAGATTATTTGGAAGAAAAGGCATTAAAGGCTTTTCCTGAAGATTTGTATTACTTTGGATGTGATTACATTGACCAAAACAATGACAAAAGGGAAGGCTATAAAAATGGCTATATGGATGCCATTGATGACCACGAAGAAGCAATCCGTGAACACGATTTATGCGGAATGGCGGCAAAAAAAAGAATAGAGTTATATAAAAAGGCTCTACACGATTGGGGGATTGGACCACAAATAATGATGGTAATGGAAGAGACAGGAGAGATGCTTAACGCTATTGGTAAATATGACCGTGGACGTGTAAATGAGGATGAAGTCATTACAGAACTTGCTGATGTGTGGATTTTAATGGAACAAATGGCAGTGTTCTTTGGATGGGATAGATTCCAAAATGAAAAAGAACGCAAACTTGCACGACTTAAAGAACGTCTCAATAAGGGATATACACTTGACGATGCCAAGAAAAAGAAATTGGAATACATAGTAGAAGATGACCGTGATGGCGATTCTGACAATTATGTACGGTATCTAATCAAGAATCCAAAAACAGGAGAAACAATAAGAAGAGGTATTTACGAATACCAATTACAAAATGTATTAGACTCACTTCCAATAATTTATGAGGATTGATAAATGGCAAAGTGTATAAAATGCGGTAAAGAAATAGCTGGCCATGTATATGGAAACATGTGCCGTGATTCAGAATCTTACTGCAAAGAATGCTATGACAAATTATCTCAAGAAGAAAAAAAATTGCTTGATTGGCATTTTAGTTGTGATTGGTTTTAAAATTTAGATATATGAATAAAGAAGAAAAAAAAGAAATTCAACTTATCCTTAATTCAGTATTCGAGGAAATAAGAAGCGGACACCTTGAACGTGCATGGGAAGTTTATGACGAATTTGAAAAAATGCTTAAAAAACTTATGAATAAAGACAACCCAAGCGAACAGATGAAAGATTTCATCTACAAAGTTGCAAACATTTGTTTTGAAATATCAAAAATAAACTCAGGGGGAAGAGTTGAACCCAATTTTTCCATGAGACAAATAATGGATTGCTTCGATGCCTTTGAAGAATCAGATGAAAAAGGTAGAGAGTATTATGCTAAACTTGAAGAGTTTGTAAAAGAAAATAATGGTCCTGAAAAAGATGGACTAATGTATAGTCCTGAACTTGATTAATATGGAAAATAAGCCGAAAACCTGTATATACTGCAAAACTTGCAGACATTGGTATTTCTCCACGAAGTACCCAAAACCAATGCCAAACGTATGCTTCATTGACAGACATACTTGGGAAGATGACGATGAAGACTTCAACAATTTGAAAGAAAAATGTGAATGTTGGACTTTTGATACCCGCATCTAAAAGTTTGGCACGGTTTTTGATAAGTGTAAGGCATAACTTTAAAAATTAAAATTATGTGTTGCATTTCAAAAGAAAAAAAGACAAAAACCGCTGAGACCGATATTCACGTTCTTAAAATCATGCAAAAGAAAGCAAAGGGCTATCGTACACCCTTTACGCACCATTACCTTAAAAAGAACATAATGAGTGGCGAAATGCCACTTGTTGCTTCTTGCGATGGATTCCATTTTAAAGGGAATCTTTTGGGCAGGAAATCATTTTGGGATAGCCTTATGTATGATTGTGTTGATAAAGATGCGGACAAATTGTATATCTATGACAATGGTTTTATCCATACATTCCCTTCAGACAAAAATTTGAAAGTCCTTAAAAACAGGGGATTTGAGATTTTTGATTGTATCATCCCAGCTGGCGCTGAATATGTGGAGGGTGAATGCGTTGTTCTTGGGGGCAATGCCAATGTTATAAAGCAAAAAACATATGCCTCTTCACAAATATATTTTGTAGGAAAGCATCAGGACTAAAATTTGAATTATATGGATAATATCGCAAAGAAACTAAAGTTCAATTATTTTGGGGTTTACGAATATTCCCATTCAAAGGATAATATCCTTACATATATCAAACAGCCTGAACATTTTTATGATGATTGGGAGGAAAACGGCGGTATTTTGGTCGTTAAGTATAGGCCCGAAATGACGGAGAAAGACAGATATGTCGTTCTTCATTGTGTCGAAGTTGGAAACAACGGAAACATTTTCTCTGTTGATATTTCAAGTTTGAACAAAATTCCTGAAATTGTTGACTGACCAAATAAGTTTGGCATAGTTTTTGATAATATTACGGTGTAACTTTAAAATTAATCTAAATGAGAACTGAAGAAATTAACATCAACTCAAACTCTTTTGAGTTCAACGGAAAAAAGTACGATTGTGAGCCTGTTGTTGAACGTGACAAGAAACTTATTATGGCAGAGGCCGAGGAATCCCATAAAGAGGCCATTGAAGAACTGTACGAGAAAGATTCATTGGCCCCGCATCACGTCAAACTGTATGTTGATGACAACAACTGGCCACTGTATCTGATGGTCATCTACATCATCAACTACAAGGACAACAAGGGCGGAAGATACGCCTGTGGCGACTATTACCCGATTGACAACAACATTTCAAAGGTTTATCCTCATCCTTTTCAAACAAGTATTTGTTGGTAATTGGATTTTTGGCATGATTTTTGTATATTCATAGTAAACCTCAAAAATTTGAATTATGACAAAAGAAGAAATCTACAATGCACTTCACAAAATTGATGTGATTGCTGAACTTGAAACAAAAAACGGATTCTTTTATATCGAAAATTCTATTGATGAATATCATTCACGTGCAACTTCATACCACAAAACACTCAAAGAAGCTGTTGATGCACTGATGGAAAGCAGTGATTGGTTCTGCCCTAAAGGTACAGGAACAATAGTTTTCCAAGAATACGGATTAAATGGTAAAACTGTATCTATCTATAGCGGTGGATGGGAAAACGAATTTGGTAAACTTTGGATTTAAAAATTATAATTATGGAAACCAACAAAGAAGTAAAGATGCCCACTTGGGTAAAAGTGAAAAAGGGTGATGAATTCACCGAAGATGTGTTCTTCGCAACTCACGAAGACCTTGTTGAAAAAGGCCGTTATTCAAATATGCTCTATGGCAAAGGTTGCCATGCTAAGGAAGATGGCTATATTTTAAGCCGTGAATCATTAACTAAAATCCCGATTGAACAATGAGCAGAAGACTTGATTCTTTTAAAAAAGGTGAGTGGATTGTCACTACCGATGGAAAAATTGCTCAAATACTTGAGGAAAAAAACGAATACGGCAATGTGAAATTTTCAAATGGTTATGTTGAATGCTCTTATAATGGAGGCACAGAAGCATATCCATTAACATTGCACACAAAAGTCATTGCTGAAGGCATTGATGACTACTTTACAAAGTTCGTCAAAAAAGGCTTATTGTTCCCCAAAACAGGTAGAAAACTTGAGGAATTTGGCTATCGCCTTTTGGAACTTCCTGAAACAGAAAGCCATGAAAAATATAGAGCAATCTATAATGAAATGGATGCCTATATGCAAGAACTTGAAGAACACATGAAATATTTTAAAGATTAACTTACATGAGTGACCTTGTTTCTTTTGAAACTTCAAAATTATTGAAGGAAAAGGGCTTTCATGCCCCATGTAAAGCATGGTATGCAGAATATACTTCCATGTATGGTGGTGAAAAATACGAAGTTATACAATTTGATGATAGAAACCGTTTTGAGCCACAATATAAATTTATTTGTTCTGTGCCAACTTTCTATCAAGTTATGACATGGCTTATTGAAAAACACAATTTGTTCATTTCAACAATACACCTTGATAGAGGATGGTTTTCTTATATAGGCGGAGCAAAAATTGATGACGGAAAGTTATTCATTGATTGTGAAAGCCGAATTGATAATTACGACATACCAATTTGCGAAACTTACGAAGAAGCAATGGAAACTTCAATTAAATATTGTCTCGAAAAACTAATTTAATATGAGTAAAACCACAATTTTAACCATCATTGGATGGATTCTTTTGATTGTTGGATGGTGCGTAATAAAAGCAGCCCCATTGGTCGCTGCTATTATTTTTTTTGTGGCATTTTTTATCTTTGCAACTAATATTGTTAGACTACACAAAGAAAACCATTAGAATCCATGAGTAAACTGACTAAATCAGAAAAACTACGCTTGAAACTCAATATTGAATCACATGAAGATGCGGTTCAGTATATTGGAAAGAAGTGTAAGAAACTTTCTGGAAAACCATTCAAAAGCCAACTATGGGAAAATACCATTAAAGACGTTGGTGTTATTACAGGAAATGACGGAAAAGAAAAACTTGCATTCTCATTTATTGAGGATGATTCGTTGGTTTCCTGTAAAATGTTATATATAGCGGAGGAATAAATATGAAAGTTAATTTTAAATATAATGTTGGTGATACGGTATTACTGAAAAAGTTACCATCGTATCAAAACATGCAATACGGTAAGTATGTACTTGAAAGTGAATTTACGCCAAAAGAATATAAAATTTCAAGATGTAAATGTACAATTAAAGCAAACAATATTGTAAATGTGGTTTACAATTTATACGCCTATTGTGATGAGTACATTCAATTTCATAATTGGATACCTGAAGAAGATTTGGAAGGAACGCCTAATGAGCATGAAGAAACTATTGAATTCATTTCCCACGATAAAGAACTGTTGTCAATTGGTGATACCGTAATAGCAGATGCCTTTTGGGGTGATTATGAAGATTCACATTTATCACCAAGTCTTACTTTCACGTATGTTGGTACAATTGTTGGATTTGAGTATGAAATAAATGAAGCAAAAAAGATTATAAGAACTGCCTTAGTCGAAAGGGGTGACGGAACTAACCATTTTGAATTTACTCCATATCTTGTGAAAAATATGGATGAAAAATTTGCATTTGAATACGTAAAGTTCTGTAAAAAAGAAAGATTCAATCCAATAAAAGAAGCAGAAAGAAAATATGGTGCAAACCATATAGTTTTACTACAAGGAATACATCTTTGGGGTACAGTTATTAACATGTACAACAATTGGAGTAAATATAGGGATGGCGGAAAGAAAAAATATTATCCAAGAAAGAGAAAACCGGCAGACCCATTAAAGGCTGACATAAAGAAACTGTTAAAGTCTTTGTCTAAAGAACAAAAAGAGGAATTGAAAAAACAATTACTTAAAGATTAATGACATGACAAATATGGAAAAGTATTATATGTTACCTAAACACTTGATTAACAAGGATAATATTGATGTGTATTGTGATTGTAATTATACAGTACACGTAACATTTTCTCAAGAAATCAAGGATGAACTTGCTAAATGGCCCGAAGAAAAAATGAAAGACATTTTGGATGATGTAAAAACATCAGCAGAAAATGTTGGATTGCACACTCCATATTCACTTGAAACAATGGAAATAATTTATGAGTCTATTGTATGCACATTGAATCAAATGTATTAATTTAAATTTTAAACACAATGGATAAAAAAGAATTAATCAAAGAAGTTATTGAAGATTTTACAGAAGAATTTCATAACAAACTCGAAGAAGAAAAACTAGAAGTGCCTGAAATCACAGATGATGATATTGAAAAGGTTATCAATGAATTTTTCAAAAAAGAAAACCTTACAGCAGCCGAAAGATATTTGTCTGATGTTCTTGATGAGTATGTAGAAGATACATACGAAAAGATTAATTGGAGCCTTGATAGGGATGCTATTAAAGAAACAGATGAATATAAGGCATGGAGAAGGCACAGCGATGTTTCAGGAGTTTGGTATAAATGCCGTTACGACTGCAATTTATCCAAAAATTGGGTAGAAGTAAATGGTAGGGCGCATACTGCTGAAGAGGCTGCTAAAATTGCAGCTGACAAATGGTGTGAACTTATATTTGGTTGGCATTTACAAGACAATGGCGCACTGAATGAAAGCCATGGTTGTGGATTTCCTGCTTGTGCCCTAGCTACAATCCTTGCTAATGATGCAAAAGCCGACATTACTGATGAAATGAAACAAAAAGCCCATGAATTATTCCAAGAATACTACAAGAGGCTTATCCATTTTGGAGAAACATATGACATGGATGACATTGAATGGCTCAAAACAACATTGAAGAGCAAAAACAATGAATACGATTGGAAATACGGATTCAATATTGACATGTATTGTGATTATGACCCAAGTTGGGCCATTTACCTAATCCTCGAAAATGCAGGAATCCCTGAAAGAAAAATCCATAGTATTTGCCCATGGAAAACAGGTATCTCAATAAGACCTGAAGACTATGCCGTAATGTATAGAACTTATCAACATACAGATGAACTATGACCAATGAAGAAAAAAAAGGTATAGCAAACTGGTTCATACTTTATTGTAAAAGAAACAAAATTAATAAGCCCACAAAAGATATTGTTGAAGACTTCATATCCACTTATTCAATTGATATTGACTGTGAGTATTTAATGAATGTCAAAATATGACGAAAGAAGAAGAAGATTTATTATCCAAAGACCTTTGTGCAAGATTAAAATACCATCCATTTATTAAGGGTAAAGAAGGCTATGCAATTAATGAAGGAAGACTTACAGGTGTTTTTACATCAGGAATTGTAATTATGACTGGTGGCGGCAGTCGGCATCATTATTTTTGGAAGGAAGCAAAACCGTATCTTCGTTCATTGTCAAAAATGACTAAAGCAGAAAAAGAAGAACTATTCCAATTGATGGGTAATGGAACCGATGTGGAAAGAATTGATTTCTACAATGAACATCATCTTGATTACCGTGGACTTATTAGAAAAAGAATTGCCCTTGAAGCACCAAAAGATATGTATAAATTATAATATATGGATATTTTAAGCGTTATAGAAGAGTACGAAACTCTATTGAAAACAAAAGAGGATGTTGAAACTTATTTTGAAGAGCATCCTGAAGACTTAAAGGTATTGTTTATTGACAAATGCTTTATCATTAAAGGCTTTGATTATAGAATATTCATGTACAAGGTAAAGCACGTTCTTACTGATTGTGGCCGACCTAAATATATCCAAGACTTTGAATTTGAACATGGATATAAACTCTACGATGTTGAGCATGAATTAACCGAACATTGCTCATACTGGGAAAAAATAATATATTCCATAAATAACTATAGATTCATGAAGACATCAAACCTTTATGACATATATAAATCCATGGAAGAAGTAAGCGAAGAAAAATTCTTTGAGGAACTTGAAAAAGAAACCCATATTAAGAACATTAGAGAACTACCACATTTTAATAATCTAACAACTGTTTTTGACGGAAACAAAGAAAATGACAATGAAAGATGGCCACTTAGTTAGTTTGGCATGATTTTTGTATATAATCAGTAAACAACATTAAAATCATAATTATGGATAAAAACACATACTATCTCGCACATCCAGAAAAATTGTTTGAAAACGAAGAAGACGAAACTTACTTCACACAAGCAGAAGTTTTACTTGGAATGCTTCCAACGTTTTATAACCATAGGCTTGATAGAAATATGCTTATTGAAAACATTTGTGCAAAAACAAACAATTATTTGGATTTCACAAATGAAATTATGAAAAGAATGCTTGTATATAACAAATACAATGAAATTCTTATTGAAGCAAAGTGCGAAAAAGATACCGAATTGTTGCGAGAAGAAATCAGATGTGAAGAACAAGAGAAAGCAAATGAACGAGTACAAAATTATTGTGACCATCATTGGGGCTATAAAGAATGGGTTGACTCTTGTTACTATAAATGCACTTGTACAAAATGTGGAAAGACTGAATATTTTTATGAAAGGGATTAAAAGTCTGGCATGATTTTTGTATAATAGTTCAATGTAATTAAAATTCTAAAAATAAAATGAAAAGAGATTGTTGGATGGACCCTTATGGGAACATAACATATGTTGAAGAGTTCAAGCACGAAAAAGTTGCACAAGAGATTCTGAAAGATGAGTTTCCCATGGATGGAAACAGACCAATTGATTTTGATGATTGGGAGGAGCGTGGATTTAGTGAGTGCTTCCAAGAAACTCTTGAGAAGAGAGGTTGGATAAGATTCTCCACCACAATTGACAGATGGAGTTGTGAGCATATTATCGGATATGAGGATGATTATCCAAGACCAACAAAGGCTCAAATAGACAAAATGTATGAGCTTACAGGATTTTACTATTATGATGATTCTACGTATAGCAGATTCTTTAACTTTGACGAAATTTAAATTTTAATTATATGGAAAAGCCTATTAAAAATTGGAAATTATTGGAAAGCGGCATTAATGTTGTTGATGCCCTTAACGCTCTTGAAACCCAAACCTACAAGGGAAAAGAAGGTATCTATGCTATCAAAAGCGAAAATGGCCGATTTATCACTCCATTCAATTGTGATGCAAATAATTCCATGGACAAAGCGACCAAGATGTCAATTTTTGACATTAAAAGCCCATGGATGATTCTTGTACCTGATGATGAGCGAGAAAAATTGACCAATGAAATGGCTCAACTATTGAAACGTTCAAATTGGACCGATTTAACATATCAACATATTGACCATCTTAATTTACCTAAAATGTGGGAATATGTCAGCGAAAAAATTGGTAGTGATGAAAAACTCATCTATAAAACCATGAAGTGGTTCTTTGGAAACGAAATCTACAAAAACAAATAATCCATGATTACAAATTCTAATCACCTGTTCGTATCATACGATGAACTTGAAAGCCTTTTCAATGAGGCCCTTGAAATCGAAATCAAAGAATGGAAAGAAGAAAAAGAAAGATTCTTCAAAGACCCATTCAATAAGAAACAAAGAAACACTGGCAACTATATGCCAAACGCAATCTTTAGACTTTGGCTTACTATTCCAAAAAACCTTGTTACCACAGAAACATTCAATAAGTTGAAGAACGAAATTGAAAACGCTGGTTGGACCATCCATGACTACAGATGGAGAAAAGACGAAAGAACTGAAGAAGACCAAATTTTTATCCATATCGAAAAAAAGTAAAACCATGGAAACCGTATTTACATTAAGCATTATTGGTTGGATACTCACCTTTATTGGTTGGGGACTTAACCTTTCCAATATGAAAAATTACACAAAAACAAAAAACACAATTGCTATTATCAGTTTTAGCATTGGACTAATTTTGTTTGTAATTTCAATGACTATTTGTTTCACAATGCTATAAACCCATGAAAAGATTATATAAAGTCGAAGGAAGTAGTTTCTATGATTCAAGGTTTATCTGCATCATCCTTGCAGATGAAATGCCACCACATCATTATGGTATTGGTGGAATGTTTGTTAGTAGAAGCGAAACTGACGAATACATGGAATGGAAAGAACTAATTAAAGACGTAATTGAAGATTACGAATACGATGGCTGTTGTAAAGTCAATCATATCTATGACTACACAATCCATGAACTGAACGTTGATTTTGGTAGAATCCAATTCGAAGCTGTAGGCTATAATGAAAATGATTATCTACCTATTGTCGTTTCTTTCGATAAATGGTATATTGAATAACAAAATTTTTGGAACCCATGAAAATAATTAATGCTTTAAAGAAACTCGGAGATAAGTTTTATTTAAATTTTAATGACTTTCTCAAAACAGGCGGTGGCTATACACTATTTGTCATCGCATTGGTAGCAATCGCAATGGCCGTTGTATCGCACTATTACCTACTTGGATTTAACCTTGTGTGGTTCCTGTGCTTTGAATTGCCATTGTATATCTTTTGCGGTTGGGCCCTATGGAAAGCCCTCAGGATGTATAACCAAACCCTGGCCGATATAGAACAAAACGAAAAAGAACGTAACGAAAGAAAATCCCATGAAGTACATTAAACGATTCCTCAACATCATTTCCATTATCCTAAAATTCTTCGGTAAATTACTTGCAATGTTAGGATATGTATTACTCGTTGCCATACACATTGTCTTGGCCATCTCAACTACACCAATCGTTCTAATACTACATCTTTTAGAACTTGTCACTGTACGATTCTTCTATTACGTTGCAACAGGAAAGAAATACTCAGACACATACAATAAATTCGTTGACTTGTGGATTTGTACAATATGCCTCGAAAAACCAATCCTGAATAAAAAGAAACAAGAAGAATATTACCGTTTCCTATATAGTTTATTTGACCGTGAAAAATATTTGACTTATTTGGATTACAAATACGGAACCCTATGGGAAAATATACAAAGTATTGACCTTAAATTAAAATACGAATGAATAACTTTACAATACCAAAATACGTTAAAAGACTCCTGCAAGGTTCTATCTTACTTGATGAACCATATAGGATAAAAGTATTCTCCAATAATAAGGTCGGTGGAGAAAAAGGCTTCCTGAAGGAAATTGAAAAATTTCTTGAGTGGTGCAAAAGATGGTATGCCGATGCAACCATCATCGAAGATGGAATGTGGTATAAAAAATACCCAACAGCACAGTCAGCCTATAACCACAACCACCATAACTATTTCATTCTGGAAATCACTGACCCCGTTATGCTAAAACTTGAAAAAGAGGGTATTGTAAAATAGTATAAAAGTAATATCATTTTGATAGCATTCTTATACACAAATTGTAATTTATATTTTCAGATGGGTTGTTTAATTTAAATTGCAATTTTATTTTAAGAGATTAAAAATGAGAAAGTTATAAGTGCCTGATAATCAGAACATTCGTAAAACACTGATAATCCGAGTGGTATAAAGTGGGAAAATGTGGAGTTTTTAGCACATTTCTCCCTCTTTTTTTTTGTACAAAATCGGGCATGAATCAAAATATAACTTTCGAATATTTTCTGCCTGAAAAATATGGATGATTTTTATTGGAATTTTTTTGCTTGGGCCCTGTGGGAAAAGTGCCAATCCATTTGTGGCTTGTGGGAATTTCAATTAAAATTTTTAATTTAGAAACAAACTAAATTACAATTACAATTAAAATTTAGAATGGTTCTAAATAACTGTGGCTCATGGCATTAGTGTGGAAATCTATTTTGCACAAAAAATATTTAGACAAAATCGTCAGACACGATGGATTATAATTTTAATTAGAAATTTAAATTGTTAATTATAATTTTAATTATGGGATTAGGATTGTAATTATAATTTTAATTATTAATGCTGAGCAGGGCATGGGTGGATTATAATTTTAATTGTAAATAAAAAAGGGCCCTTGTGAGACCCTTGCTTAATTTTAATTTTAATTATCCTCTGTTTTATCAGGGGATTCTTCGACTTTATTTGGCACGGTAGGAGAATTATCGTTAGAATACTTTCCGAATCCCTTGGCCTTGTCTATAAGACCTGCCGCTTGGATGAGGAAGAATATTGCTGCGAATAAGAGAATGAAGTTGAGCAATGCAGAAGCGAAAGCGGCTGTCACTGCGAAGTAGAAGCAAGCAATACTTGCCACAAAAAGTACGAATGTGAGTAAATCATTTAAAAATTTGTTCATATAAAATTAAAATTAGATAATAATAAATAGTCGGTAGATATATTAAAAAATTATAATTTTAATTAAAAAAAATAAAGGGTATGCTGGAGTCTACTCTACTATTCGCTTTTTACGTGTTGGAGTCTACTCTCCTACTCACAGTTTTGCGTTCAGCCCCTGTGTGGCATTTGGCCATCCAATTGTTTAATATGTTTCCGATATTACGGCGGTGACTTATTCATAACACTGCAATGTATATCAAAAACCGTGCCAAACTATGCAGGACCAGTACGCAATTGCGTATATTATAAAAAAAAATTGGGCCCTTCTTGCGAAAGGCCCACAAAAATAATAAAAAAAACTCATTACGTATGCTATGCGTTACATACCATGGTTTTCCATATACACAAGGGAATCATAAATCTCATCTACGGGATTTGGCCCATTAGGTAAATTACAATCATGGATAATTGCATTTTTAATTTCAATATTTGTCCATGAATTTTTTCCTTTTTGTTTTTTAGTGAGCCCGATGGATTGTCCACCTTCAGTACGAATGATTTGGTTAATCATTTCGAGGGCTCTTTCTTTGGCTTGTTCTCTTGTGACCATTTTAATTTTAATTATTCTTTAGTGCGACAATTTTGATGAAAGTTCTTTGGCTTTTGCAAGATACCATTGCTCTTTGTTGAAGTCTTCCATGAGTTTCTTTTGCATGGCTTCCTTAGTATCATCTTCGGCAGGTTTTGTGCCCATGCGCATGCGATACTTATAGGCGGTCATTTTGCACCACTCCATGGTTGCTTTCGTACCCCAAATCTTTTCCATCATATCAACAACTTCTACATCGTAGTTGTTGTAATGCTTAGGATGGTTGACCATTTCATATTCGCCATTGTCATCTTTCTTAGTCATGTCCTTTGCTCTTCTTACTGACTGAACGAGTTGTTCAACTCTGTCAACCTTTTCAGATGGTTTTGATTCTGGTCTTGGACGGTGGATACATGAATTAGGACCATACTTGATACTTGTTTGTAATCTTCCGATTAATTCTGCTTCTTTATCATTCATAGCTATGTATAATTTTAATTGTTATTTAAAAATCGAAATAATGTTCTTCCTGTAGGATAGCGCTGTCATCAGGCTTATCCTGATTACCGGGAACACTGTTAACTCTTTCGAGTTGGGTAATGCCATGGTCCTGTACATAATATACGTACCACAGTTCTCCATTGATGTCACAGGTATATCTGTGAATCTTACGCCAACCGAATTCAGTGTTAACTTTGATGGTCATCACATCGCTTGGTTCGACTTCGACTACAGAACCTTCGACCCCGCATCCACATTCACATCCTGTAAGGACCATGGTGAATGCTAATATTAATACAAATACAAGTTTTTTCATAGTTTATAATATACAAAAATTTTAATTAAACTTCAATTTTTTCAAGTAAAGATTTCAACCTGGCTTCAGCACCTTTCCTGAGTTGTCTGACTCTCTCAGATGTTAAGTTAAGCGCCTCACCGATTTCGATGTTATTGCAAGGCTTATTGTAGTCGCCCATGCCATAAGCCATCTTAATGATTTGTGCCTCACGCTCAGGGAGCCTTGAAATTGCCTTGGCTACTTCGTAAGCGGTGTCACTCTTCCTGGTTTCGACTTCGTAGTCATTCTCAGTAGACGCATAGTCTGTGAAATCCTTGGACATCTCGAATGTGTAGTTATCGTCTTCAGAACCATCAGTGGTGTCTTCAATTCTTTCAATTGTGGCTCCATAAATGTCATTTCTGTCAGCGAGTTCGATGCCATATTTCTCGAACAGGATGTCTTCCACTTCGAAGATAGTAGGCTTACGGCCCTGAGTTCTGTAGAATTCCTCTTCAATCTTCTTTACCTTAGGAGTAATCTTTGCATTGTTTGCAGGACGCACCACAAGGTTCTCATCATCCAGGAAGTGCTTGATTGCTCTACGGACGTAGTACTGTGCATACGTCATGAACTTATTATCCTTGGTGATGTCGAAGTTGTCAAACGTCTCGTACATACCGATGGTTCCGACATTGATGAGTTCAAGCAGCATTCCATTGTCGCCATTGGAATAACAGTTGGCTATGTCATAGAGGAATCTTTGATGTGACATCACAATCTTCTTCTTGATTTCAGTCTTCTCTGCTTCAGACGTACCATCGGCGTAGTACTTCACAAGCAGGTCTCTCTCTTCCTCAGGAGAGATAGGTTTGCTCTTGGAGCCCTTGATGTCAGTCAAGTAGGCAACAACGAGGTCATCCTTTTTTCTGATTTTATTGTAACTCTTCACATTAATCATATTATTAAAATTTTATTTTTAAGCTTCAGGAATGGTTTCTTCTTCGTAATTCTTAATTAACTTATCCAATTGTAAGTACGTAAGATGGAAGCCTAATTCATAGACATTCTTCTTCAGACCTTCTTCATGTGCTTCCTTACAAGCATCTCTCCATTCCTTGAGTTCTTTAACTAAATTTTCTTCAGGTGTCATAATTTTACTTTTTTCTTACCCTATCAAATATCGTGCCAGACTATTCGATTTGGCATTAAAATTTTAATTTGTTCATAATTTAATATAGAATGAACACCACAATATTCAACAAAAACCGTGCCAGAAATTTCAATTAGATAAAAAAAAAGCACGAAATTCGAGAATTCCGTGCAAACAAACACACATTGTTCCATGATTTAAAATCGAAACTTGCCAAGCAAGAGGCTCATGGAAGCCTGGGTGTACGGTTGTCCTATACTCCACCAATTAGTTTTTCAAACAGAAGCGAAACTAATAAAACTCCATAAGTTTCAGAAAGCGAGAAAAACCGATGTATCATTTAGCGCTGTGTACTTTCCAAGGTTTTCACGCCCAAGTCTCTGGTCTTAGCAGCCGTATCTAAGGGCTGTGCGCCTAGACTTGGAGAGAGTGCGCATCTCATCATCTTTGAATTAACTAATTACATTAATTTGATTTTGAGCTTTGCTGTACGCTTTCTTCAAGTAGCGGGAGAAGGATTCGAACCTCCGACCTCAAGGTTATGAGCCTTGCGAGCTGCCTCTGCTCCACCCCGCATCAATATCAAAGAACTAATCTTGTCTCAATTGTGGACTCGGACCACTGTGTTCCGTACTTACGCTATCCAAGGCACGGGCGTTACACTCTAACCTGAATTGAGCCGGAGGTTTTGTTTTACTTCAAACAGACCTACCTAACTGTTTTGAACTTAACTTTAAATTAAATTGGCTTGCTTCTCAGCAGTCTATGTATAAATTTGATTATTTTCATGTTATCAGAAAACAGTATGACAAACAAAAACCCTCTCTTTGTGTATTGAATAGTTGCTGTATGTTTTCTTCTAACGTTATAAATATACAATTAAATTTGAAAAAAAACAAATTTTTTCGTATTTTTTTTATTTTTTTCTTGTCGGGACGGTAGGAATCGAACCTACATGTAACCAATTACCGTTTCAACAAGGTATAAGCTTGAGCGGATACGCCCCGTCAGTTATGGATAAACTTAACCTTGGACTTCTCCGGTACGCTTCCCTTGAAATAATGAGAATAGTTGAATTGATACCCATGCTTGGCCTTATTTCTCATTGTAATTACTGTGATGGTATCGTTATCAATGTGGCAGAGCATTACGTTGACCATATCTACCGTCAGGGTATCGTTAGCAAGTCCAAGTGTAAAACAGGAACCGCCATCCCCCAGGTTGAAATGATAAGTTGAATCATCAATTCTATTGACATCAACCTGAGCATCAATCTTTGCTTGCTCAGCAAGTTCCTGTCGTTCTCTTGAATCCTGAATTGCAAAATACAATACAGCACCAAGAGCAGCGATTCCAAGAATCATAATAATCACTAAAATTTTTGAGAGTTTACTTTCGTTTTCCATGGTTAAAGTTTTAGATTAAAGTTTTAATTGTAGCGGGAGCGGGACTCGAACCCGCACGGACGGTTAGTCCAGAAGATTTTAAGTCTGCCGTGTCTACCAATTCCACCACCCCGCCATAAATGCATACGCAATTGCGTATATTATTACTGTGGGAGATGAGGGATTCGAACCCCCGACCTGCTGGATGTAAGCCAGTTGCGCTGTACCGACTGCGCCAATCTCCCAAGTTTGTTACGTTGATGTACGGTCCATCTCTTTTATAACACCATAGGCGCAAATGGAAAGCCGGCCTCCATTCACTCGGTGTCACCCTCGTTGACTACCCATTGGCTTGAGTAGCCCCGGTACGTAACATAACAGAAGAGGATGCCTTGCCAAGTCGGGGTCTCTAATTTTAATTAGAAACATCCTCTCTGTTTGTGGTCCCTCCAGGGTTTGAACCTGGGACCTACTGATTATGAGTCAGTTGCTCTAACCAACTGCGCTAAGGGACCAAATGCATGGATTTGTTGTTGATAGTAGTAAACCCAAGAACACTACTTCGTGGTATCACCCACTAACGTATTCAGGCTACGCTGAGCCCCCCACATCTCCTTGCATTGTGGGCAGCAATGCGGTTAGTAACAAACATAGCCGCCAAGCGAGTACTGTTTAACGCCAAAGTACTTGAAACGAGCCAACGTTGCTTGAGCGGCATAAGGGAATCGAACCCTCACCCCCAGCTTGGAAGGCTGGTATACTAAACCGTTATACGAATGCCGCATTCGATAGAAAAGTGCTTACTACTATGCTTCATAAGCACTTATTAAATATACAATTTTAATTTCTTAATATCAAATATTTTTTTAGTTAAACGATACGCAATTGCGTATATTTTACTTTTTCACTGCACGTTTGGCCTTTATTGTTTCTCCGTGACCGAACAAGTCATAGAATTTGTCAATGATATTTGATATTGCTGGCCAATCGTACAATCCATTTGCTGCGCCTCCTGCTACGAGACCGAAACCTGCACCAATTAAGTAATCAACCCAGCCTAATCCGAATGTCAACCCGCCTGTTAAGACTGTCAATACTCCGCATAATATTGCTACGACCCATGATATGATATGCTTTGCATTTGCATTTTCAATATCGAAAGCACCGTTAATAGCACCAGTGATAACTGTTGTACTTGCAATAATGGTAGGGATAAAGATTAAAAGTTGTTGCAGTAAAGCTGCTATTGTAATCGCCATACTAATTTATTTATTAAAAGTTATTATTAAACTCCTAAAAAATAAATAGTATGACAATTATAATTTTACGGAATAATCTTTGAAATTTGCATGAACGTATCAGGATATTCGTCTTCGCAAGATGAGAATGTTGCCTTCAACGTGTGTTTTCCGTCACAAGACTTCATTTCAAGGTATCTTGATTCCGACCTCATAAGGAAGTATCCAATCTTCAAATAATCGGGCAACTTGGTAATGATGTTCATGATTCGTGCGCCAAGCGTGGACATTCCATAGTTTCTTGACGAAAGATAGAGAGCAATCAAGTCGCCACTATTGTTGAACGCATAGATGTTGTTTCTTGCCATCCAAAACATTTTGAGGACGTTATTCAAGCCCAAATCTTTCTCCCAAAAGTCACTTGTGGGCATACAGAAATGGTCTTGGGTCACCGGCAGGTAAATGTCTGTTCCAATGACAATGAAATACAGAACGCCACCGCATCTAACTTCTGCCTTATAGACATCAACGTTATTGAAACACTTGGGAGTGGTAGGTGCGCCACTGCAAACAAGTTTTGGTGTTTTATCAACCATGTATGATGAGCCGTAGCCACAATCAGCGAGAACCTTGTTGATTTTGGTAGTGTAGTCTTTGACTTCCTCAGCCTCAACTTCACGCCATTCAAGCCAATCAACGCCACTGATGCTTTTTTGAACAATCTTTTTAAATTTTTCGACAGCCTCTTCTTTTGAAGATGCTTCAATGCCATCTCTAAAAATGCAGGACAGCATAGTTCCGCCAACGTTATACTTCATAATTTTAATTTGTGTGTTTGTTAATGTTCAATTTAATTAGTAATCAAAAACCGTACCAAAGTACGCATTTGCGTATATTAATCGGTAAAATATTCTTCATGGCCATCCTCGAAGCGCAAAGCGCAAGCCGCTGACTTCCATTTGTAACGTAGGCCACAAACAACGCCTCTACCAAAGGCCATTGCTTCTGCCATGTTATTGACTTCGATGGTGTCCCATTGGCTGTATCTTGTTTCCAAGATTTTCCCGCCTTTGTCGTTTGTCTTATAGGTGCAAAGAGTTACTTGTACTTTCATTGTAATTTTAATTTTAAGTCCATGCAAATTGCCAATCTAACTTTTTGAAGGTATCCTTCATTTGAACGTACTTTTCATAGTTAGGCTCATCCTTGTCCAAAAGGTTTCGCTGTCCATGTTTGGAGAGTTGGCTAATGGTCATAATGTTAGTTCCGTCATGGTGATAGCCATAGACAATGACTTCGCCATCCTTAAACTGAATCTTATAATCCAAATAGTCATTGGAAGACCGCAAGGCAAATTTGATAGCCTCGGTCAATGAGGTGAAAACTTGCTCAATGTAGCCTTTTCTATGGCCATTCCAAAGGCCAAGGTCAAAGGTAATCATGTAAAATCCATGCTCAGCCTTTGAATAGTGGAGATTATCAAAGAAGTTATCGTAATCAAGTTCAGCCTCTTCGTAAACCCAACTCCAATAATCTTCTGAATCCTCTTCTGAAGGCTCCATTTCGTTTTCCTTGCACCATTCAAGGTAGTTTTCATAGGAATAATCTTCATCATATCCTCTTCCACCACTTTGAATTAAAGTGAAGTCCTTTTTATTAAATTCTTGTTTTGCCATGATTTTAATTTTTAGTCAAGTTCTCCGATTTCGTCAACTTCCATTTCATCACCATCAATGACTTCATTGTGGGTTCCTTCCCAACCACATTCGGGGCAAACATAGTCCGTATTTGCGGTTTCATAATTGTAATTGGATTCGCCTTGAACAAACTCATGGCCACATTCGGGACAATACATTTTCTCTTCCATAGTGTTATGTTTTTATTGGTTAGACTTACTTTATTATATCAAAAACCATGCCATTTTTCAACTTCATGGATTAAAATTTTTATTTTTTTTCGGGCATAATGTTCACTACAATATAGCACAAAAATCATGCCAAACTATAAAAAAAAAGCGGCACTTTTTCAAGCACCGCTTCCAAAATATTTAGTGAACGCTTTCAGCCTTATTCTGCTTCGTCTTTGAAAAGTGAATTTACTTCCTCAACGAGTTTGTCCATGTCTTGGAGGTCAGCATCATCCAAAATCAGTGTGCCAACATAATCATCAAAATCATCGCCAATGAATACATCGTAATAGCCATCGCCATCGCTTGAAGGCTCAATGCAAGCCTCGCCATAGTCGGATTCGACAACAATATGGATTCTCGGCAGTCCCCAATCTTCGGCAGTGTCGCAGATGGTGTCCCAATAGTTGCCGTATTCCACCAAATCGGATTCAATTTGTTCGGCAAGTTCTCTCATTTGCTCATCGGTTACTTTGGCAGTATCAAAGCCCTTTGAACGTACATCGGTCTTTGAAACACAGGTAACAACGTAGTCGCCTAACATTTCAGTAGGCACAAGAAGAAATTCGCCTTCTTCATCATTGCTGACGATAACGCCAACTCTCGTTTTCAATCCCTCATAGGATTTTTCAAGTTGAGCAATACCTTCGTTTTCGGACTTGTTAATTCTCTTGTAATACATATTATTTAATTTTAATTGGTTAGACACTTTAATTATAATCAAAAACTATGCCAAATTACCACGGAATAGGAAATTCCATGAAAAATAATTTTGCTGCATATTCATATTGGAAATTTTGTTCTTCCAATACATTGCAATACTCTTTGAAATAAAATTCCTCATCTTCGGACAAAAGATTCATGGGAAGGGTATCATCCCTATCTTGGCAAGAAATATCTCGGTCAAGAAGGCTATTGACTGCAACCTTTTCTTTTGATTCGTCAAAGATATTGATATAGCCCCAATCATTGAATTGGACTACATAAAAGGACTTGCCTAATTTGTCACTCCAAAACTTGAAGAGAAATCCGTTTTCAAGTTCGATGTTTCCAACTTCTTTAATCATAGTTCTTATAATTTTAATTGGTTATACTTATTTCCTTACAAATATCATGCCAAAATTAGCACTCTACATACCAATATCCGTTAAATTGTTCTTTGTACCAATCGTAAGATTCATCGTAAGGGATTCTATCTTCATGGGAAATTTCGTGCTTTCTTATTTCTACTATATCACAACCTACCATTTTTTCAATCCTTTCCTCAACAATTCTATCCATTACGCTGAAATGGCATTGTTTAATCTCGTTAAGGAAATGTTCAAGTTCTTCAATATTGTGTGCCACAAATCCACGAACACCCATTTTGAAAACAATAGGAAAATAGTATTTGCCACTTCTAACATCGTACTTATAATATACTGAATAGTGATTGTCGAAAATCTTTGCTCCACTTAACCTTGCGCCATTCAAACCATTTGCAAGTTTAAGGGCTTGCCAACCATAAGGCTCATTGGCACAATTCCAACCAATCAATTCTTTGAATTTGTCTCTTGAAATGTAATTTTCCATAGTGTGTGTTTGTTTAATGTTCACTGCAATATACCACAAAAACCGTGCCAAAAAGAGAAAAGCAGTACAAAAAAATGCACTGCTTTTCAAAAAAATGTGTATTAAGAAAGGAGGTTATTTCAGTTCCGTTTCGTAGAGTTTACCCCACCACCAATCCATGTGGTCAATATCATGGATTTCAACGTAATTGTCTTTTTCGACAATGACAAGTTCTTTCTCTTCGTAGTATTGCAAAAACTCTTCTTTGACATATTCAAGTGTGTCTTTGAGGTCTTGCTTTGCTTTTTCCTTGCTGTCGAAGGCTGCAATGGCAGGAGCGGAATCATGGTCAACGTACTTGCAGTTCACATACTGACAATTTGTCACATAGACAACTTGGTCATAGCCGCTTTTTTCAGCCTCTGCAAAGAATTGTGAAAGGTCATTGAAAGAGACACTAAACCAATCCTTGTCAATTTTTGGGGCTTTGTAATCGTGGACTTCTACAATGCTGTTGTCGAAAGAAAGAACATGAACATCGTATAATTCTTTGTTGTCGGGGTCTTCAATGCTCAGCAAGCAATAGATACTTCCGCCATGTTTTTCTGCATAGGCGCACTCAATATCGCCATAGACAACAATCTCTTTGTCATCGAAGCAAATAGGCTTACCATCTTCAACAATGATAAAGTCTCGCTTGTACTTGTTCATCATGGCACGAGTTTCATCTTCTTCAAGGTTGAGCAAAACGCACCATGAGTTTTCAAACGAAACATCTTCGTTGTTGATATAGTCAAAGAGATTTCCAACGTTTTCAAAGAACGTTGATTGTGAACGGCTTGACATATTGTAGATGCTTAAATCGTTGCCGAATTGAGCAAGAAGCATCATAAATACTTTCTTTGAATCTTCTTTTTCGGTAGTGTCGAACATTCTAAACGACTTGTCGGGGTGTTCGATAATTTGATTTTCTTGTGTGCTGATAGGATAAGTAACTAAAATCATAATGTGTGTTTTTTATTGGTTATACGTTATTATTACTTACAAATATCATGCCAAACTATCATCGGCAAAAGTTCCAAATGGACATTCTTTGTCATTGACTACTTCGGTGCAATTATCGAAGCACAGCCACATATCCACGTTGTTGTTAGCCCTAAATTTGTTGAGGGCTGCATTAATGGCATCCTCTTCTTCACATTCGGGCATGGCGTTTTTGTTGATTACGACCCTTGTAGTCAGTTCAAAGGTGACAAGTTTGGCAACCTTTTCGGTTTGCTTTGTCTCTTCTTTGATAACCTCTTTAACCCTTGCTTCTACAAAGGTTTTAAGATGTTCATGGTAACGAGCCGAAAACTGCACGGCTGTCTCATGTTCAAACTTCTCTTTGAAGATTTTAGCCCATTCAAAGGCATACTTTTCAGTGACTTCATTCTTGGTGATGATTTTGTCTTGCAAATCATTGAAAATGGGCGTTGCATAGTTGGCAACATCAATAATGAGAGAGAGAAAATCAATTTCTTTTTCGCTTGAAAACTTACTCATGGTTTATAATTTTAATTGGTTATTTGCTTAATAATAGTACAAAATCCGTGCCAAAGTTGCCAAAGGCACGGATTTTTTTACACACAATATGAAAGATTAGAAAAGATTGTCGTATTGATTTTTAAGTTCATCAATCATGTGGGCAATGTCGCAAGGTTCACCTACAAAGACGATGTTCCAACCATTTTCTTTGTCATCCTCAATGTCAATGTTTCCATAGTTTTGGTAGATAGCATCAACGCCATAGTTTTTGATAACCTTAAAGACAACGTACTTCATTTCATCGTAAATGTGTACCATTTGGTCATGGAACGTTGCGGCACTTCCAAACTTGAATTTGTAGGTGAGAATGTTGGCCATGATTTCAAAGTATTGGTCATCGCTCAACTTGGAACAAAGGTCACGATGATTTTGTGGCAGTTCGTTTTTGTGTTCAGCAACAATAGAGTGCTTTCTTTCGATAACAAAGATTTTTTCGCCTTCGGGCTGTCTATCGTCAATATCCTCCCTAACAAGGTTAATCATGGTAGAATTGCCATCGCAGATAGTCAGCATACCGATAAACCATCTTTGCCACTTCTCCAACTTTTCCTCTTCAACGGGCAAATCCCAATAGTTGAACAAGGTGCAGCGAACATCAATGAATTGTTCACTTTCATTGAGATATTCCAAGATTTTGCCATAGGAAACTTCGTCAGTTTTGCCGCCAAGTTGAGCAAGGGCGTTTTGATACAAAGCCTCGCCAATGACGTGTTCTTGAACAAAGTCGCCTTCGCTTGCAATGGCGTTAAGGTCGCTATCCTTATATTCATTGATAAGATTATAAAGAACATCGTTAAACCTTTCGGGGGTCTTGTAGGTTTCACGGATATAGCCCATGATGTTACCAATAATGACTTCACGCATGGAAACTTCGGTTTTGAAGATTTCCCAAAGAGACACACCTGCATCATCCCTTGCGTAGTCGTAGCCGATGCAAAGGCTTCCATCTTCGTAGCCGTTGGGTGCATCCAATTCTTCCATTGGAATCTCATCGCCACACTTCTTCAAATAATCGTATATTTGTTGAATCATTTGTTTGTGCGCTTGTTCGTGGGACACAAAGGTAAACACCTGCTTTGGTGAAAATGATTCTTGGGTCAAGGTCTCGGTTAATGTGTAGATAATCATAATGTGTGTTTTTTTAATTGGTTAGACGTTTCTATTTACAGCAATAATCGTGCCAAAGGTACGCATTTGCGTATATTATTCGTAATTTTTAATTGAAATTTTGTTTCTTTTACGATTGTAGAGTTTTTTTGACTTATGTACTCTTGAAGGTCGGAGGCTTATAATTTTCCCATGAGCCTTGATTTCTCTTTCTCGGTCAAGTTGGCAAGCAACCTTTACACTATCGTATTTCTTTTTCTTTTTCACTGCTCAACTAAAATTTTATCTTGCGGGTCATCGCTTTGGTAGATGTATGCTTTTTCGGCTTTCTTGGATGAGCATTGCAATCTTGCGTAGTCCATGCAAAGAGCCAAACACTCAAATTCTCTTATTTCTCTATCAACGACTGATAAATCGTTAAGCCATTCTATTGAATATTGTCTCATTCTCCCTGCCCTTCCATGTGCTTATCAATTACTTCTTGTGCTTTTTCCAAAGTTGGGCAATTTACCTCTTCAATATCTTCATAATTGTTAAAGGCAATGTAAGCACTGAAAGTTCCGTCAGACCATTTGCGGATTTGATTCCCTTTATAGATAATAGTTTCCATAATTTTAATCAATTTCTATGCCAAAATTCATATTCTTTGTCATCAACGCCAATTAACTTGTAATTGAAAGCATTGATAAGCCAACCATAATCATCGGACAATTTGTCAGCAAGTCCATTGACAAACTCTTTGACAACTTCCAAATCATTTGTTGCTTGGGGTAATGGATAGTATTTTTCAGTCGGGAGGTTTGCTTCAATCTCTTCGATTGCTGCATCAATTTCTTCACCCGTCATATCGTCAGTGTCATAGACATCTTCGATTTCAACGCACCAATCAATTTCAGTGCATTTTACACCTTTGATTTCGGTTTTACACCAACCCATATTGACTTTTGCCATAGTATTTAATTTTAATTGGTTATACTATTATTATAGCAAAAAGTGTGCCAAATTATTCCCAAATGGAAAGGTTTTTAATCTTTTCTTGATTTTCTTTTGTGAGGTTGTCAAACTCTTTCCAATACCCATTGTTTTCTTCGTCAAGCAAATAGGCAAGCAATTCGTTGGATTCCTCAAAGTAAACGAGTTGAGCAAGTTCAAGCCCATCATCAATTACTTCATCGTAAATATCAACATACTTTTCATCGGCTTCAACACCTGCTTCACCTTCAGCCTTGATAATGGCAATGATTTCTTCTTTTGTTTTCATGGATTATAATTTTAATTGGTTAGCGACTACAATATACACAAAAACCATGCCAAACTATTCAAAGTATGACAAGGCTTCGTAATTAAATCTAACAAAATCTTTTTCTTTATGGCAGACTTCCTGCAAGATGGAAACCCAATTTTCCATAGGAGTATTTTCTTTGATGAACTTGTTAATCATATTGCAGAAAAACGTAACTTCATCCAAAATATCCTCATTAGTGTTTTTAGGAAAACCTAAACTCAATGCTTCCCCAAGATTGGAAATGAACATTGAGGTAAAGAATCCATGTAAGCCCATGCTGTCGCCAAACTCGGAGGCATAACACCAAATTCCAATTATCTTTCTATCTTTGCAGTATTCCTTTGCAATTCTCCAATCAAATACATAACCTCGCCAATCCTTACTGAACAATCCGCTACGGCTACCATGACCCAACAAAAGAATTGTATCATCGTCATTTTTGGCTAATTCATGCACAACATCATCCCTTGTAGGATTATACAATAAAGTACAATCAATCCCTTCATAAACAGCCTTCAGTCTTGCTGTATCTTCCATCGAATCAATGTGAATAACAATCATTTCAATTTTAATTTAATGTTCACTACAATATATAACAAAAAGTGTGCCAAACTTTTCAGTAAGACACACTTTCGCACCAATTAAAAATTAAACATCTATGAATTTTTGTATTCGGCTTCGCTGATGAAGATTCGTACCCCATCGGTTGCTTCGTAGCCTTCATTGTAGGCGGCATAACTCGTTTCCGTGACTTCCTCGGTGTCGTAGTTGAGGCTACCTACCTTTTGTTCTTCTTTTTCTTTTACGATTTCTTCTTGCAGGACTTCCTTTGCCTTGTCCATGCTGTCAGTTACTGCAATAGTTTTGATTTCGATGTTGAAATCATAATTGCAATTTTTGATAATGACGTATTTCTTTTCCATAGTTTGAGTTTTTAAGTGTGTGCGCTCGGTGGGACTCGAACCCACGACTCCCACATTAAAAGTGTGGTACTCTACCGACTGAGTTACGGACGCAAAATATATCGGTCTTATGTCCGATTGCCATCTAATAGTAATTTTGCCGTGCGACTGCGAAGGGATTTTGCCTTGCCACTGCGAAGGGTCTTTCCTATTAGATATATTATAATTTCTATTTGGGCGATGCTCTTGCCAAGGTCATGGACTTTTTGTTTCTATTGCGGCTTTGTAACGTATCCCGAACTTTACCCTATAAACCGCTCTCTTTTATTGGGGTTTCTATCACTATTAAATTATCAAAAATATCAAATATATATTACCGATTTACGGCTGACCTCTAATGCTTTTCATATTCAAAGATGCTCTTATATAATTACAAATTCCGGATTATTACTTGGTTTTAGTTTGCTTTGGGCTTGTCTCTCGGTCTCATACTATTTAGCGATTTAGATGTTAGACTTCGATTTATTACTTACAAATATCGTGCCAAAGTGGGCTAATCTTCTACGAGGTAAACGAATTTTCCGCTTTCAAGCCCTTTTCTACGCTCTTCCCCACTATAACCGCACCATTCACGGCAATACTTTGATGTGGTGGTTGAGTATTCATGGCTTCTCGTAAGATAGAGTTTGCCGCCTGTCCGAATACCAATCAAGGTATCGAATGACTGAAAAAGGTTGCCGTTTTCAAAACGAACTTCGTACTGATTACGGACTGCTTCACCACTTCGGGGTGAAAGGATAGGCTCAACTTTGATAAACTTACCTAACTTGTCTTTGATTTCTTGGATTTTTGCTTTTTCCATAATTTTAATTTTTAATGGTTATGTCTATTAGTACAAGAATCGTGCCAAAATGTTAGAATGTGAAACTTCTTTTTCCGCTTGATGTGGGCATATCTACTTCAATGTAGCAATCCCCATCTTCAAATTCATTGTGGGCTAACTTTGCCGAAATTTCCATAAGCAAATCCCTCATGTTGATTTTGCTTGAAATCTCTTCGATGGTTAAAGTATGCCTTCCACGTTGGCGTAGGCTTTCCCAAATCGTTACTGACATTGTAGTAATACCTTGTTGGTCTGTATTGTAGTCGTTGAGCAATACATGGCAAATCTTATAGCCGTTTCCGCTTGAACGAAGGGAAAAATGCGTGTGATTGTAAAAGTCATTGAGCGTGAAGGGGACTTCTTTTGAATTGGTAATGTAATTCATAGTGCGTGTTTTTAATTGGTTAGACAACTATAATACTAACAAAAATCGTGCCAAAGTTGGTCTATTAGGTAAACTCTTTGATAACTTCCACAGCAAGACCTAATTGTTCGCAGTAATCGTCAAACTTCCAATAAACATAGTCAAAAATGACTTCGACTGATTCAATGTCAAATCTATCCGATTCGTACTCTTCGCAAACGTCCATGTCCACACGAAAACGTTTGAAGCCGTTCTTTTCCAATGGCTCAATAACTTGGACTTGGGCGCAAGGCGTGGCGTTATATTCGGGGTGTCTGCCGCCATCGTAAGTTACGATAGGAATATCGTCATTGTCAACATCAACTTCAAGCCTACCGCCCATAGCAGTAACCATGTCGAAAATAGATGTTTCCATCTTATTGCGCAACTTGCCCTCCATGCTGTGAATATCTCTCATAATACCACTAATGAGAACGTTGCCTTCGTTAATTCTATTGTACTCGGATTGATTCATGGATTTTAATTTTAATTTGTTATGCTTACTATCTTACAAATATCGTGCCAAATCAGTACGCATTTGCGTATATATTAGTAGCCTCTTGTGGCATTTTCAGCCTTTGCTAATTCTTCGTCTCTCTTTTTAATCTTTTCCAAGATTTCATCATCTTCCAAATAGTAGATGCCATATTCGTAGTCAAAGAAAACCCAAAGGGTCAAATCATCGTATTCTGCCCTATTTGCTTCGGGGTCATTCCAATAGACATCAAAGAACATTTCATTTGGCATAAGCGGATTTTCGCAACCTGCAAGATATTCTTTGTATCTTTCTTGAACATAATCCCAAAGTTCAGCATATTCTTTAATCGTTGTTGGAATACTACCAACCATGCCGATTGCATCGTCTCTCAAATCAAATCTTTCAACTCCCCAACCATTCTTGATATTCTCTTCATTATTCTTAATAGCCTCAACAATGACTTCCATTTTTTCCATGAAAATCTCAAAAGGCTTTAATTGATTTTGAAGTTCAATAGTCATAGTTTTTAATTTTAATTGGTTACTCTCTTACTACATCAAATTTCGTGCCAAACTAATCCAATGTTTCAGTGAACATGGTGCAGCCATCAATGTAGAAATCTTGTCCGTTTTCGTAGTGCTTCAAGTTTTCAAAATCTTCTTGGTTTTCGCAGTAGAAAAGAATTTGCTCATCGTACTTTTCAATGTAAGGGCAACCAATGGCAATGATGGTTTCCTCTTCGCTATTGTCATCTTTCCAACGGATTGTAGTATGGGCGTATTGGGGCTTATTAACCTCTTCTTTTTTCTCTCCCTCTTTCAAGGTGTTTTCGTCAAGCCATTGAATAGCCTTTGAAAGTTCCTCGTATCTATCGCAGCCAATCGGCTCTAACGCACGAAGGCAAACAAGTTCATTTTGAATAAAGTTTTTCATATCTTTAATTTTAATTGATTACTCTATTATTATATCAAAAATTATGCCAAACTTTTCATTTATAATAATGAATTGAGGAATAACAATCGCTTCCATCTTCCTCCGTCACATCTTCCTTTAATTTCTTGAATCCATGCTGTTCCATGATATAATCAGCATAGCCATGCTCATGCTTCCAATCTCCCCATTCAATTACAATACAAACTACCATTGTTTGAAGGTCGTAGATTTCGGCAATCATGCTTGTTTCGTTTTCTCTAAAATCTTTATTTGCGCTGTCTATCCTATCTTGGATAAGTTCATCGGTGGTTTTGCTCATGGATTATAATTTTAATTGGTTTGCATTACAATATACATCAAAAACCATGCCAAACTTTTTTCAAGATTTTCACCACTTTGGCACGGATATTGTGGTGTATTGTTGTGAATCTTATGCACAAAAAAAGCGGTACATTGTTGCACCGCTTTTTCATTTATTTGATAGGAATACTTACAGCCGTTTTTTTAGTGTTTATGGTAAAACTGCTTGATTTCGTAATGTTGAGCAATCCGCTTGGAAACTCGGTCACATTGAGCCAACGTTACATCGTAATAGTCACGAATATAGTCCGTAAGATACTCATAGACTGAACTGCTGCAACTTCTTGTAACACCTCTTAAAATGGAAAATTTGTCGGGAAAAACTTCTTTTAATTCTTTCAAAAGTTTTTCATCTTTAATGGTTTCTTTTTTTACCCAACCCATAGTATTTAATTTTAATTGTTCACTACAATATAAGCAATAATCGTGCCAAACCTTACAGCGTGGGTGTGGAATTGAAAGGAGAAAGTTTCCACACCCAACCGCATATTAAAAACTCGACTATGATAATTCTCTAACTCATTACCTCTTGGATTCTTTTCAGCAATCCATCTTCGGTTTCGGCTACTGACAACTTTGCAAGAAATTCCTCCGCATACGTTGAGCCATCAGTTAGCACATCGGGGATATAGGGGTCAATCAAATGACGCTCCGCAAGGCTTTTAGCCATTTTGATGATTTCTTCTTTTTTCATTGTTACACATTTACTGAATCGTGAAGTTGTTCGCAGTATTCATCCATATCGAAATCATTCCTTTTGAGAATGTTGGAGATTCTTTTCAAGGTGTCAACTGCTGACTTTTCTTCATCGGAAAACCACTTGTCTATTTCAGTTCTAATTGCGTTTAATTTTTCTTTTTCATCTATAATTTTGAGTTTTATTTACACTACAAATATAAACAAAAACTATGCCAAAATCAATGGTTGTTGATGTAATCTGTCAAAAATTCTATGGCAGTCCAAAGATTATCGTCACCGCCAACGACTTTTGAAAATGCCTCGGATTCACGCTTGCATCCCTTTTCGGCAATTCTCATAAGGGCTGCATCCTCATCGTCATAATTCCATTTGATTTCATCGTTAAGATACATGGAAATATCGGACAAAACACAATCTAAAGCGTTGAGCAAAGCCTCCCTATTGAGTTTCTTAACTCTCGGATAATTGAAGGCGCAGTCATGGAAATTGCAGGTCATTTTATCGTGTTCGCTCCAAATGCGCAGCCTATAAACGTAGTGGCGCAGGTCAAACATTTTAGTTCCCTTACATTCGCCTCTCATTGTGGAGGAAACGTTGATAGTTCCAACATTAGGGACTTGGATGGTTACGACTTCGTTTCTCATAGTTCGATGTTTTTAGGTTACACTACAATTATAATCAAAAATCGTGCCAATTTTTACTTTTTCACGGCTCTATCGTAAAGTTTTACGCTCTCTCTCGTATAGACCATGCAACAACCTGCAAAGTGAATGATGTTTACACTTGCTTCGTGGCGGAAAATGTATTTGGCTATCCAAACGGGATTGATTTTGTCGCCACCTTGACCTCGGTGCAATTCAATCATTTCCTTATAGCCGTTGCTGTTGGAAACCCACCATGCGCCATGATTGGACTTGAAATGACTATCCAACATTGCGTTGATTCTTGAAATCCTTGCTGTCTTTTTCATAGTTCGATGTTTTTAAGGTTACACTTCAATTACTACAAATTTTGTGCCAAACTCAATACAATTCATCATCCACATAGAAATCAATGGCAGGAACATATTTCCTTTGTTCATCGTCATAGACTGACGATTCCATAACGGAAACATTTGTTGTTGTTCTGCAATCGTGGTCGCCTTGTCGGTAGATTGTAGCGGTCACACTTACCTCTGCATCTTCAAGGTTGTTCTCTTTGATATAATTAATAATGTCTATTCCTTTCATGGTATTTTAATTTTAATTGTCACTACAATATACTACAAGAATCGTGCCAAATCAGTCTTTGATGTGATAAAGCCTAATCCAAATTTCGGGTCTTACTTTGAAAACGTGGTCATAGCCAACCCACTTGTATTTGACCTTGAAAGGCAGTCGGCAAAGGCGGAAAAAGCGATACCTCCACCATCTATCGGGACTATCGTACCTTGCATTTTCATTGTGCAGGACTAAATCCTCGGTTGTTCTTTTATCGGTGTTGTATTGACAATAGCACCAATCCATAAACCCAATACACTGAATAAGTTGCTTACCAATGGTAAACAAATTGTCTTGCGAAACATTATCTTCTAATTCTCTTACTTTGCTCATTGTATTTTGGTTTTAATTTACGTTGAAAATAATACACAAAAATCATGCCAAAATAAATCATTTGATGCCCCAAACACTAATGTTTGATACATTTTTATCAAACCAAGATTTATTGACTATCATTGTAGGTCTTTCAGCACAAGAACAATATAGTTTAAGTTCAATTTTGATGTCAGTTCGCAGTTCAGTTTTACCCGTTTCCTCGTTCTCCGCATAGTAAAGACTAATGTTTTTAATCCAACCCTCCTTAAATGGAATTGAATCATTATTTGCATTGATGTCAAAATGGGAAGTGGAAAATTTGCTGTTATCACCAAACGACAAACTCATTCCACCAACCAAATTAAAATTATTGATTATATCATCAATCGTTTTAAAAGTTGCGTGTATCATTTTTTTGCGTTTTTAGATTACACTATAATAATAAACAATAATCGTGCCAAAACATTACATTTTGGCTACAATTTTTTCAACAAATTCTTTGCTAATTGGAATTACATAGGTAGTTTTGTAACCCATGCAAGATGATATTTTCTTAAACTCTACCACATTACGTTTGGCTTCTTCTAACTTCTTTTCCAACAATGCTTTCCAATCGTAGATAGGTTTCAATTCAAGATAATCCAAGACAACCTTTGCAGAAGCCTCCCAATCGTAAAACTCTACATTCCACGGATTACCCATGATGTCAGAAGCATTAAGAATAAAAATATGCTTGGCTATTCTCTTTTTCTTATTCGGGCTTTCTTCTGCTGTCTCATTGATGATAGCCACCATAGCGTTCTTCAACTCTTCTTCAAGGGCTTTATGCTCTTCCAAAAGTTGAGCCATTTTATTCCTTATCTCGTTCAATTCCATGTTAGCAAAAGTTTTGAATTATACGGCTAAATGAATCAAAATTTATGCCAAACTCTTGCATTGGTCTATTGGAGCCGCAAGAACATTTTCCAACCTTTTCACCACTGCCACATTCGCAGATGTCAGTTCCCCAATGATTAACACAATGATTGCAATTCCAAGTTGGTCTAAGGCTCTTATAGTGCCTCAAATCAATTCCCATCTTCTTTGCAGTGCGTTGGCGCATACTGCTTGAACTTCCATCTTCAAAGTAGAAAGTTATTGCACCGCATTGGCACTTTTGGTAATTTTCAATGTTATTAGCCATAGTCTTTTGTGTTTAGTGTTCACTTCAATATAATACAAATACCATGCCAAAAATGAAAAAAGCCACTCCGAAAAGTGACTTTTTTACAAATATTTACATTCTCGCATGGGGTCAATTCAAACTTTTAATCTTGTATCGTATTCCAATCCCATTGTTTGTAACATAAACATGGTCATTCAATAGCGGAATATAGCCTAAAATACAAGTCAAAGCACCTGCCATAGCAACCGCACCTCCAACATAGGCTAAATTTTTATAATGGTCATTCGGGTGCTTGCCAAATTGTTTGTATGAATAGTGCATTAGTTCTCCACCTGCAAGGCAAACGCCAAGACCTATTAGTTCAGTAGTAGCAAACTTTTTCATTCTTTTTGAGTTCTCCAAAGCATATTGAACGCCATCAATAACTTCGTAATCAACTTCGATTTTCTTCGTTGAACGAGTTTGCGAAATTGCATCATAGCCAATGAAAGTGACAACTTCGATGTTTTGACCCGTTGGGTTTTTCGGGTGAAGCATCATGTCATATTTTCCATTATCAAAATGGATAGCCGTTGATTGTGCGAAGCCAACAAGTGTAGTGGCAAAAATAATGGCGATAGCAAAAAAGATTTTCTTCATTGTAATTTAGATTTAAGTTAATAATGTGTTTGTTTGTACTCAAATTATAATCAAAAACTATGCCAAAAGTGCTTTCAATGCTGAAATTGTTTCATTGAATACACAAGTTTTTTCTTCATCATTCATTGAATGAAATGTTTTGCCAAACTTGTACTTTGGATTCTTCTCCATTTGCTCCAAGCACAAATAGTAAATAAATGGTGGATATTCCCTTTCCTTTTCCAACACATCGGAAAGTTGGTTGCTTGCCATTTCTATCGCCTTGTCAAAGCAATTTTCATCATCGTCCAAATGATAATGCTTTACCAAGTGAAACAAACTATCTATCGTTACCATAACTATCTATTTGAGATTTTAATTCATTGAGTTCTTTCCTCAATTCATCATTTTCCTTTTGACTTTTGTTTGATACATAAATGCAGGTAATTGTCATTGCAATAACACACAAAAGCAAAAAAGCACATAAAATTTCCATAATCAAATCCCTTTCTTTTCAAATAATGGTTTTGTCTTTTCAACTCCATAGACAATACGGATGATGCTATCAAGCATTTCGCCCATATCCTCCAATGTATTCAAGTGAGTGCTTTCAATCTCTTTTTTGATTGCTTCAATCTTTTGTGTGTCGTTCATGGTGATTCGTTTTAATATACACTACAATAATACACAAAAACCATGCCAAAGTAATAAAAAAAAGTCGGAAACTTACAAGAAATTTCCGGCCAAAAACACAAAAGATATGAACACTTATTTTATTTGCTTTTTATACTTATGGCATTGATAAGCCGTGCAGTCCAACAAATCCCAATTTGAGATATTTTCAAACTTTCCGTCTTTCAAGCACTCTGCAATCAATGAGGGGATTGCTGCCTCCCATCCGCTTTTTGCAACATCTTCAAGAAGGGCTTTCAGTTCACCCTTAAAGTCTCTTTCTTTGCTCATAGCCTAATGATTGAATAATGGTTTGGATTCAGTGAATAGGTTGTGATTTTGAGCATATTGTTCTTTGCTGCCGTTTCAGTCGCAAACTTTCTCGCTTCCGAAATGTCATCGGTAAAATGATTCGGCAATGACTTCAAATATGAAGGTCTCGTTCCATGCTCCTTTTTAATGACAAATGGATTAGAACTAATCAGCGCAATGTCGGATTGTGTAGCCATAATTATAATTTTAATTGTTACACTTCAATTATAGCAATAATCATGCCAAACTATTTGCTATCGTGCCGAAAAGCATACCAAATTTGAAGTACGGTTTCGTAATAATATTCGTTTGAAATATAATCTTTTGCCAACACGGTTGTACCATCGCCTTTGATGAAGCGCAGATTTCCTTCAATGAAAGAAACACCGATAAATCCAACATGGGAATTGGTAAAGATTACAATTTCCTCCTTGCTTTCTTCAAACGAAGTTTCCATGTCAATATTCATGGCTAACATTGCCGCTAATTGCTTATTGATGATGTCGGTGCAAAGATTGGTGATGATGTTTTCTCTTAATTCGCTGAATTGCATGGCTAATTGTTTTAATGGTTAGAAATCGGCTTCCATCTTAAAGAATCTGCCCGAAAGATGAGCAAGCACTTCCTTCAGTTCGCTATCGGTGTAACGTTCAGCAACCTCCCTTGTCACATTGTTATGATTCATGGCAAGTTCGATTGCCTTTTTTCGGTTTACTTTGTAAGTCTTTGTTCCCATGTTGTTTTGTTTTAATGTTCACTAAAATAATAATCAAAATCTATGCCAAACTATTCGTCAAATTCGATTTCGTCAATATTTTTTTCGCAGTTTTCCATGCAAAATGAAAACTCTTCATCGGAGATAGTTGGGTCATTCATTACCTCGCTCATCGGCTTGGATAGAATTTCAATAAATCTTTCTTTGTTCATGGTTTAATGTGGCTTGTTTACGCAGTTATGGACTTTCTTAACGTCTTGGTTGGTTACACCGCAGACCCAATAAGGCAACATCGTAACCTTGTCTCTCTTTTTGATGAGCATCGGGCAACCTCTTGAAATACATTCTGCTTTTGTCATGGCTTTTAATTTTAATTGTCACTACAATAATACACAAGAATCGTGCCAAAATGGGCAAGGGGAGAAACTTTTTTGTCCCTCCCCTGCAAACAACATGGTTTACTTATTGAGTTTTTCAATCTTGATTCCGTTGCGCATTTGGCTCATCTTGATTCCAAGAACTTCCAAAGTCTTAATCGGAACACGATAGACCCAAACATGATAATTCTTGCATTTGCGATGCTTGCCGTGCTTATACACTTGAATGGTGTAGAGCCAAGCGGTATCATTGTCAAGTCCACGATGTTGGAAATCTCCATAAGTCGAAAAGCAATTAGGAACCGCACGAAGTCCCCATCGGCTTTCAAGACGTGCAAGTGCTTCTTTTTTAGTGCCAATTCCCGTAAAATCGGAGTATGGCTTGATGTTGAAATTGATTCTCATAGTTTTATGTTTTTGTTGTTGTTTTCTATTCCCCAAGGGTGTCCCTTGTATTGCGACCAAGGGACACATGGGGGGCTTGCGCAAGCATGACGATTAGCGCTACCCTTTGGAATCTCACCAAAGACCTCCCTTCGCATAGGGCGAACTTACCATTCCCGATAACATCGTCATTGTTTCTTTATCAAATATCGTGCCAAACTTTTAGAAAAGATTCAGCAACAAAATGATTGCCATGCAACCCAAGTTTCCGTATAGGCAAATGTTTCTGAACTTTTGGGTTTCCATTTTAAATTCTTTCTTGATTTGTTCCTCGCCCTTTTTAGTGGTTGAGTAAATCGTTCCTGCCAAGAACGTTAGTTGGATGCACAATAAAATTAATTGAATGGCTGCTACAAAAGTCATAATTCTAATTATTTAATGATTTCACTTTAATTATAATCAAATATCGTGCCAAAGTAGTACGCAATTGCGTATATATTATCCTTTGTATGGGATTTTTTTATGGAGAATGTGAACATCGCTGTAATACAATTCATCAAATCCAACGTAGTCCACAGCAACCTTTGAAATGATTTCGCCATTTACAACGTGGAGAATTTCGCCTCCGTCCAAATGCTTTTTCTTGCCGTAATCGGAAAGGACTGAATTGCAGTACGTTTTGGCTGCATTGAGATTCGTAAAATTGGGGAAATTCGGCTGCTCCCGTTTCTCACTTGCAAACTTCACAATCCAAAGGCTATTGTTTCCCATGTTTTTCCTCCTTTATTTCTTTGATGATATGGACAAGAATAATCAAGGCCATAATTGCCATGAAAGCGAACATTCCAATTACGAAAATCGGTGACTTAATGATAATCTGCCAAATCAAAATTGAAATGCAAGCAATTACCAAAATGGCTGACCAAATCAATTCTATTATTTTAAGTCTCATGGCTTTTTATTTTGAATCGGTTACTTCGTAATCTTCCACTTCCACATCGTAAACTTCAATGTCATCGTCAGCCTCACCATTAGGAGTGACTTCAAAATCAAGACCTTCCATAATGTCTGCCGTTTCGGGAATGTCAGTATCAACAATCAAGTTGAGCGTGACCTTCATATAAACTTTACTCATGGTATTTAATTTTAATTGGTTACACTATATTACTTACAATAATCGTGCCAAAACTATTTTGTAGGTTCATCCATCTTGCAAGCAATCAAGAACATTGCCATAAATCCAACTAAAAAACCAAGTATAAACTCTCCCATTGCTTTTGTTATTTAATTGTTCACTGAAATAATAAGCAACAATCGTGCCAAACTGCTATCCCAACCTAACAATTTGTGCGTTCAATCCATAAAAAGATTCCGCCCATCTTTCGCCAACTTCCAACTGCTCAACCTGCTTGATTTCGTCATCGTCAAGACCGAGGTCGCCAAGTTCATTGCTTTCGCAGATAGTGACCGCCCAATTACCATCACAATTATATGATGTAGGGTTAATGATAGCAAAACGCTTTTCGTTTTCGGGGCAAGTGCCATTGACTAATTTACTCATGGTTTTGTGTTTTTACGTTCACTTTAATATACATCAATAATCGTGCCAAACTAATAGATTGCGCCAACTGAATCAAGATAATTTTTCACCTCTTCCTCCTCGTACAATTCTTCTTCTATCTTATCTTGAATCCTTTGGGGAATTTTGTTGTAACAATCTTCACAAACTCCAAAATTGGAATTTATCCAAATGTTATCGTCCCATTCAAGCGGTTTGCCACAAATGTTGCAGCAATGTACGTTCTCTTCGCCAACTTTGGAAACAAGTTCTTCGTAGTTCATAGTCATTCGTTTTTAATGTTCACTATAATAATACACAAATATCATGCCAAAAATTCACGAAAATGTAAGTTTTGGCTTGTAATTTAATTCTTTTTCTTCCAAAAAATTATAATTTAAAATCCGTTTATCGTTATTGTAAAGTAATGCGGTCTTGACAAACCTTTTTATCATATTCTTGTCTGCTCCCTCAATGGTGGCAATGTCAAAGGCAATGGTCTTTTCAGTTGAAAACATTTTGTTCTCTCTGCCAATGGCAATGATAGTACTGCCCTCTTCAATCATTATTGTGTTGTCAATGAATAGAAGTCTTTGATTGTTTCTTTTGCGATACTTCGTAAACATAGCATTTGTGTTTTAGTGTTCACTACAATAGAATACAAAAACCATTCCAAAAATGAAAAATGGCGGCACTTTTTTTAGCACCGCCATTATTTTTTTTTGTTGATTAAATTTCAACTTCCAAACTCACCTTGTCAATCCAAATCTTGATGTAGGTGTCGGGTGCGTTTTCATCTTTGACTTCGATGGTGTCGCAAGTTCTTGCATCTTTCGGCTTGAAATCATCAATCCCCTTGAATGTTGAAATCCATTCATCAGCCTTTTTGTTCATGGCTGCTTCGGCTTCTTGTTCGTTGCTGTGCGCTGTCGGCTTGTTGTGGTATTCAACTCCATCAACAAATTCAGTCATTGACATTACGAAAAAAGTGGCTTTCATTTTCATAGTTTTGTGTTTTTAATTGGGTTAATAAATAATGTTCACTACAATATAAGCAATAATTGTGCCAGGATTTTCAAAAAACGAAAAAAGGGGAAACTTTTTTTTGCTTCCCCTTTTCCCTTGTTCGTTTAGAGTTCAAGACCCACAAAGTCGGCTCCCGTTCTCAATCGCTCAACTTCGAGCAAAACTGCCAATTCGTCACCGCCTGACTTTTTGACATTCTCGTAGGCTTCGATGGTGGCGTGTGTCATGGCTTCGTTGCGCCAACCATTCAAGCCGAGGTCACGATAGAGTTTTGAGATTGCCTTCGTTTTCTTTTCACCCATTTCAACCGAAACAACGCATTCGGCAATGGCGAGGGCTTTTTCGGTGTTTTCAGTGGAGTTCGGAACGCCCATCATGTTCATAATGGTTTGAGCGAGTTTTCCAACCATAGCAACGAGAATCATTTTAACCATGTTGTTTTAGGCTATCCTTCCTTCAAGGTAATTAAACCACTTTGTTTGTGGACACCAACCGCCTCCGTCAGTGTTTTGGGTTATTGATTGTTTCGATATTACTACTTACAAATTCCGTGCCAAAGTACGCATTTGCGTATATTATTTTTTCTTCGCTTCATTCTCCCAATCATATTGGGAAATGGTGTAAGGCTTGAAAAGTGAGTTAAGACCTTCAAAGGCTTCATTCAACTGCTTCAAAGCGGCTGTCACCTGCTCTGCATATTTGTCATAGTTGTCTGCCGCATCCTGCCACTTTGTCATGTCTTTCTTGCAAAGTTCAATATATTCATTGCAAGTTTCGGCAACCTTAACGCCAATGATTCTATTGTCGCCATCAACGAAGGCATTGTTGCAGTTGTGAATGTTGTTGTGGTAGATGTCATTGTCGAAGTAAATCCAACAATCGCCGCCATTGAAAGACCTGTCTTGGAGGTAAATCTTCAAATCTTTATACCCCATATTATATTGGTCGTTCACCCAAATAGAAACATTGATACCTTCTTCCTTGCAGTGTTTTTCAATCTCACTTTCAAAACGCTTGTTGAAAACTTTTCCGTGCATCGTCAAGCCAACCTTCGAAATTACTCCGTAGGCTGCAATGATTGTCTTATATCCTTCTACAATGTGCTTGGCATATTCAATGAAGGTTTCTTTCTTGTACTTTCTTGCGGTTGTTTCCATGACTTTTTAATTTTAATTGGTTATACTATTACTCTTACAATAATTGTGCCAAACTGCTCACGGCTTGAAACTTTTTTTTTGTTTCCTTAATCAAGAACAGAATGAACACTACAATACACTGCAACAATCGTGCCAAACTGCAACAATATGGAAGAAAAAAATATACTTGTGGGGGCTATATGGGGGCTATGTGGTGGCGTTATCCCCCTCACCGAGTCCCCCACGGCACTTTTTTCAAATAGGCCCGCACAATTGCGTGTGAAAATTTTTTCCGGAAATTTCGGCCAAACGTAGGGTAAGACCAATTAAAATTAAAATTCAAAAAAAATTCCACGGATAACACCTAAAAAAAACGATTTTCCATGAGGGGGGGGTCTTTTTTTTCAGTAGGTACTACTTTTCGAAAAAATTTTTCCATATATTTTTTTAGTGTAAAATTAGACTATTTATGTGAAAATGAAATATAATGAAAATTAATATAAATGAATCACGATTGGCACGTGTTATTTCAGGGTCTGTTATTAAATTGTTAAATGAGAACTATTTTAACAATGATAATGATGATGATTATTCTCCTGAAGATTTTTTGTCTATGTACAGAGAGATAGAAGACAGGTACAGGGATGATGAGGAAGAAATATTTCAGTTCTATCGTCATTTATTAGAGGAATGGGAAAATGATTTGGATGACGAATATAAATCACAATATCCTGGTGGATTCAAGGAATATTGTGAAACTATAGTATCTGATATGTTAGGTGAAAAATATAATGGATTGAATAAATAAAATTTTTATATGGAAAAGAATTTTGTTCCAAACGAGCAATGGATGTCTGAGAAGTATGATGAATTAAATGCCACATTATTCAATGGGCGTTTGATGGAGTGTAAATTTGGAATATTCACAACAGGAAGAGGCTCAGGTGGTGGTGTTCTTGGTTGGTTTAAGATTACAGGAAGCAGAATTAGGATAGACAGGCGTACAAGGAGAATGTACCAAGACAATTATTACAATAGGGAATATATTGACAAAGATAATTTTGTTAATATATGTATTCCTAAAATTGAATTGAATGGAAATTATTCAGGTACTGAACATGGATTCCTTTGTACTTTGGCCCATGAGATGTGCCACTATTATACATATATGTATGGTTGGGCTCCTACACAAGCCCATGGTAGGGAATTTAGGGAGATAGGCCAAATTGTATCAGCAAGGTCCAATGGCTTGTTTACCATACAAAGGCTTGCAAGCGCCGAACAGATGTCAGAATTGGAATTGAACGATGAAATGAAAGCAAGAAAAGAAAAGAGGCTTGCAAATAAGAAATCAGCATCATATGCTGTTGTTACGTTCCTTAAAAATGGAGAAATACGTTTGACAATTTCAAAGGACCAAAATTTGGTTAATTCAATAAGTCTTCATCATTCAAAAAAAGGTGAACCAAGTATTGTTACAAACAATTCAGATGTAATTGATTTTTTGTTTTCAAAAGGCTATACTAAAATAATGAGAACATGGAGATATTGGGATATTACAGACAAGCCTTGGATAGATGAATTGAAAAAATTATTGAATATTGGAGAAGATGATGGAAATGATAATGATAATAATGCCGATATAGACGCAGAAATGGCCCCCAGACGCATTTTTGTGATAAAAACGACTAATGGGTCATTTGAATGTGAATTCACGTCTGAGAGCGAATTAATAAGCAAAATTAAGGAACGTTTTCCAAAGATGAGTGACGAAACAGTTAGTAGGATTATAAGCAACCCGTCAAATTATGTCAGCGAGGGCAAAAAAGACATGAAAAGCATAATAAACGAAGTCATAGATGAGTTTATTGCCAACGAGGGTATGAAGAACATGGAAATGAATGGTGATGCCGAGATTACACCTGATATGAATTTAGGTTTATACTCACCGCTTCAATAAAGAAAAAATCCCTAATAGAAAAACTGAATTAACAGTACTCTATTAGGGATTATTGTTTTTACTTTTTCAAATTTATTAATGCTTTATTCATTATGCATTTAACTGTTTTGAAGTCAAGTCTTCTTCTATATTTTCCATCTTTTCTAAGGCCCTTGAATGATGTAAGCATTACGTCTTTTGTCTGTTCCCTGTATTCGTTGAGTATATTGTTACATTCATGGATAAATTCATCACGGTCAATGTTTGATGGTAGGCCGGATATTCTTGAGAATGCTCTACTTGATATTTTAATCAATGATGGGTCTATTTCTTCTCCATGGAAAAATTTGCAATCAGATTCTATTTGACCGTCAACTGTTTTAACTCCTATATTTCCTTCTTTATCATTGAACACCCACTGATTTGAAGTTGTACATCCTGTTACATCAATATTTTGCAATTCTGACAACGTTCCAAGAAAAATGTCATTTGAATATACTTTTACGTTATCAGTTCCTTCAGGTGTAACATTGCAAGGCAAACAGGGCAATTAGTGTCATTAAACATTTTGTTTGTAAGTGATATAACTCCCCATAGTCTTTTTGTGTTTTCAGTCTTGTGATGAATGTCTGATGTTATGAAACTTTCAGGTATGATTAATGCAGCATAATTGCAATTGTCCAAAATAAGATTCATGCATACTTTATATAGGTCATCTTCTTCCCATGGATAATCTATGTGCCTTCTTCTTGCTGAACTTTTTCCAAGATATGGTGGATTTGTTATACAAGTTTCATATCCTAATGGAAAATTCTCTATTGTGTCTTGTTTTGTTATGTTACATTCATATACAGGTTTGTCTGATGGACTAATGTCATAACATGACCAATTTAAATTATATCCACTTTCTTCAACAAGTTTCAAAATATTGTTTGCACCAGCAAACGGTTCCAATATTTGAATGTTTTTATCCACAAAATCCATCCATTCATGAAAGAGTGGATGGTTAAATGGATTTTCTATTGTATAGTATTGTCCTAATTCACGTTTATTAGACATTTAATTTGCATTGTACACACTTATTTTTAGTACACCCTGTATCATTGAAAATGGTGTTCATTTTTTTCTTTGAAAAAACGAAAAACTGTTCTTTACTTAAAGAAGTGTACAAATTTTTTAATAAATTTGCAATTTTTTCATCTTGTAAAATGCTTTCGTATATTTTCTTTTCACTTTCACTATCTATTTTTTCACCATTTTCATCAACTTTTGAACGTTCTTCTGTCCATTGTTCAATATGTTCGTTAATATCTGAAATAACCTCTTCAAAGATTTTTGTTCCATCGTAATCAACAACATCTTGAATTCCGAATTTTACATTTTTCTTGTCGGGACTTTCTGAAAATATTTCAGATTTTAAGTCATTATTACATCCAAAAGTAAGCATTACTTTTTGCCCGTTGTGTGTTGAATGGTATTTATCTCCAAAGAACCCCCACGAAGATTCACCGCCATACATAACAAGATTATTGTCATAGTTAACAAAAGCGCCGGTGCAATCACTTGACATTCTATAAAATTTGTCAAAATCGTTTGCGTTATCTTCGTCAATTTCAAACCCGTTTGGTTTTACATATCTTGCACAATCAATCATATGTAGTTTACAAGATATTGTTTTGTTATGAAATTTAAGATTATAATCCTTTTTGAACCTTTTCAATCTGTCATCAACAACATCACCATACATAACATCAAATGGGTCAAGTAGTTCGTTATTAAAATAAAATTTAAAATTTGGATTTTCTAAAGAATATGGATAAATTTTTATCGCAGCAATTATTTTTAATTCTTCCAATTCTTTTTTTGTAAGTTTTTTTTGGCCTTCGAATGTTTTCTTTATGCAATTCGGTTCGTCACATGGTTTTGGCTCATCATATTCACAGTTAATTGAAAAATCTTTTCCATTTGCTATGCAAGTAAAAACGCTATATTCGCCATTATACACAACTTTTACTGTTAAAGTTCCAATTGCCTTTGCCGATTTTCTACCGGCCACAATTGACTCAATTTGTCCAACACCGCAAATTGAAACGCCATGATTATCAGACATGGTTCGTCCAATTTTGTACATATCTCTAACTCTAGTATGGCTTGGAATCATCCCGTCATTAAATGTTTCCATTGTATTCGTATTTCCAACAATTTCTTCTTTAAATGACACACCTGCAATGGTAGGCTTTGCGCCAAGTATATTGTCCATTTCTTCGTTAAATGTAAGTTTTACATTTCTAGAGCCCCATTGTGTAAAATAATGGCTATTATCGTTTTCAAGCTTATTTTTAATTTTTGCCATTGTGATTAAAGTTTTGAGTTGATGAATGATTTAAGTGAATTCTCTAATGTTTCAGAAGTACAAGTTTCGTATTTATTGCTTTTATCCAGTTTGTCTATTTCTGAATTTATGTACTCGCCATCAAGTACAAAAACAAAATGTAAGTTTTCATCTGTGTTTTTTTGCATTGATTTTGAATATTGTCCAATTTCTTTAATTGCATAATCTTGTGTGCCACCTGCTTCTTGTGCGCTTTTTAAAACAAAAAATAATGAATATTCTTTGTTTCCAATTATTAAATCAATAATTGCATCAAATGTTTTTGAATCATACCATTTGTTTCCACAATCTTTGTAGTCACCTTGCTTAATAACTCCATTTTGGTCAATTCTATACCAATTTTCTTTAAGTTTAGTGTTGAATCTAGTGTAATCAATTTCAACTTTTCTTCCATAATAAGATTTTAGTTTACCAAGAATAGTAGATAAAATCTCAATTTGCTTTTTTTCAATTTTGCTGTCTTTTTTGCCTTCTTTAATAATAAGGCGATGAAGTTCTTCAAATTTTGAATCTAAAACATTTTTCATTCTATTAAAATTTTTAATATTAAAAAATAATTTATTAAATTTCATAATTAATAATAAGAACTACCTTATCAGGATTTGTTCCGTCAATGATTCGTTCTTCTACCTCGTATGAATATGATGCCTCAGCATAATCTCCAAAGTGAATGACAACTGTATCGCCTTTAAGCGGAATTGCTCCTGTCCAATTTGGCCACTGCTTGATATAATCATCGTCTCTATTCCTGAATTCTATTGTCATAATTCACATATTTGCTTTTAATATACAAAACAAATTTGAATAAAACAAAAAAAAGTCAGCCTTTTACAAGACTGACCTTACATTTATAATATACATGTTAGAAATCTATGTCGCTAAAATCTTCTTTGTTGTTCGCCAAGTATTCTTCAAGTTCATCCCATGGGTGTCCATCACCGTTATTGTCATAGAAACCGTCAAGGCATGCATTGAATATTTCTCCGTTGTATTCTGCTTGGAATTCACCGTTGTTTGGATTCATGGTTGTTAATGAATCGAAGTCAAATGGCAATTCTTCATTTCCTGTCTGTATGTCTATGATATTCCATTTTCCGTTATGTTTTTGGGCTCTTGAATAGCCTGTCTTTTGTCCATCAGCGTTATATCCAAGAATTGGCTTTTCCACTTTCTTGTACTTTCTTCCGTATCTCCATTCAACATCAACGTTTGTAAGGAATCTTTCCCAAGTTCTTTCATCGAATTTCTTTTTGAAAGTCATTCCTCTATCCATTGATACCGCATATGGGACAACTGAAGAAAAGTCATAAGGCAATACAGCAACGGTTGGTCCCCATTGATATATTGCGCCTCTTAGATGGTATTTTGATGCATAGTGTGAATATGCTTCAATTCTATTACCACATCTTTCGTACAAATCCTTTGCTTCTTTATATGGCAAGAATGATTTGAGTTGGTCGAATATATCAATGTTATGGCCATAATATTTCATAGCAATTCTCTTTGTCTGTTCGCTATTTGGGAATATTATGAATCTGTCATAGCCACCGATTAATTTCAATTGAAGAATTACATTTCCGTAAGGCCCTAATTGGTTCTTAGAATCTTCGACACTGTATGCGGCATAAACGCCTTTACCATATACGAATGTTCTCAAAAACTCTCTGTCAAGTCCATTTCTGAAGATGTCATTCACTACGTTTGATTCTGTTACATGGTAGATAGATGGAATTTTTGGCGAATCGAAATATGACTTATCCGGAACGTCATAATGATAATATGCTATTTCATCTTCCATATTTTCGTCAATATCTTCATTTAACATATTATAATACATGGAAAATTCTCCAAGAACATTTTTAATGCTTTCTGTTAGCATCTTATCATATTGTTTTGTCTCTTCATCAATATCACCTAAAAATTCTTCATCGAACATTGGTAACTCATCCCATGTATGGCCCTCATCGTTCTCATCGAAAAAACCATCAGGGCATGCTTGGTAGAATTTTCCTTTATATTCAACTTGGAACATTCCATCATTTGGATTTATTGACGTACAAGAATCAAAATCAACAACTGATATTTCCTGGCCAGTTGATGCGTCAATGTAATTCCATTTGCCGTTTTCTTTTTGGACTTTTGCAAAATAATATACCCTATCATCGCCTTGCAATGCAATTGGATAATCTACTTTTCTGTATTTATGCCTTAATTTCCTTACGACATCAGGATATGTATATTGAACGGTTTTCATTTTGTAGGTTCTACCACCGTCAAGAGAATATCCAACAGGAACGATTTCATCATAGTTATAAACAACCATGCAGAAACCATCACCCCTACCTCTATAGATAGCGCCTCTTACATTGTATTGTCCAAAGATGCTTTCGTATTTCTTTGGGTTTGCAACATTTCCTCTAAGGTGTTTTGACATCATGAATTGAAGCAATCCTGCTGTTCTGCCTTTCATATGGTTTCCATTACCTTCAGGTGACGTATCAAGAGACATGTAATATTTCATGTCATTCCATAAATTTTTAGCCACATTCTCAGGGAACAAAGCAAATACTTGGTCCTTTATAAGATAATGTTCTCCATATACTTTTCTTGCAAATCTTTCATCGAAAATCAAGAATCTGTCAAGACCACCTTTCAATTCATTTCTGAATATGCAGTTGTTTTGTGGGTCTCTTCTGTACCTTGCTAAAGATTCAACAGGCGTTTCTTTGTCATTGTAGGAAATATTGCAATATACACCAATGCCATAGTCAACTCCTTCAGCCTCACCTGCGAATTGTCTGCTATAACCATTAGTGAATACGCTATCTATTTGACTTTTCTTACCTACTGTATATGTGTACATTAAAATTCAACGTTGTTTAATCTGTCATTCATTTCATCAAATCTTTGTTTGATGGTTTCTCTGCTTGGCAATAACTTAGACATAAGTTCATGGTATTGTTCAAATGACATGATGCCATTACCCATTGATTCATTTACTTGGTGTGTTGCCAATTGTTTGTATATTTCAAAAGTCTTTTGAATTAATTCCTCACCTTCTTCAGGACTAATCTTTCCGAAGATGTCAGCTGCTTGTGAAACCTTTGATGATTCAAGGCCGATGCTGTAAGCGACACTGTAAAGAACTGCTGATGCGAAAGCACCTTTAGCCTTTGGTGACAAAACATTGTATTCCTCAGCAATCTTGTATGCGTATGCATAAATTGCGCTTGCAATGATTTCATTGTCTGAACCGACTTCAGGAATATCAATTTTCTTTGACTTACATTTTGCCAAAATATATTGTTTATATTTCATCAATTCATCACTTGTTTGAAGACCTTCTTTCTTTGCTTCAAAGTCAGGCTTTTCTTGACCAGTAAGTGCAGCGTTCTTCATCATCATTTCCTTAGCAACTTGGTTAAGTTCACCTGTCAAGTTATTGACCAAGTTAGCAACTTTCAAGAACGGGTCATTATTAGGGTCAATAGGCTGTGTGAATCTAACGTCATAAACTTTTGATTTATAGTAAGTTGTTCTCAAGTTGTTCTTGATTCTAACACGCTTGATTGCTGCCCATGCTTCACCGTACCATGGACCACCTGAATCTTTACACAATTTGTTCCATCCACCTTTACCTCTTACAACAGGGTCTGCTTCCAATAACTTAATTGGCGGGATTGATTGCTCAGGCTTTGTAATAATAACAAAAGGTGAACCTGGTGTGATTACACGGTTAAATCTGTTTTTCCATGTAGCAGCATCTGTAACGAATGATGCTTGTGGGTCTGCCAATCTAACTTCAACAACGTTTGATGGTGACAAAGCAGCATCACTGAATGAGTTTTGGCAAATATAAGTTGTTTGGAATGCCAAGAATTTCTTTTTAGTTTCAGGGTCATTCAATGTTTCAAGCAATTGTTTCCAGTTGGAAATAACTGTCTTTTCGTTTGCTGCAAGTTCTTCTTGTGTAGGAGTTTTTTCAATAATTGAAAGAATCTTTTCTTCAAACTCATCAAGAGACTTGTCGTTATAGTGATTGAACTTTCTCAATTCATCAACCAATGTAGGCAATACGTTCTTGAAATCTTCAAGTGCCGTTGGTTTTACAATTAAGCAAATTGAACCTGTCTTTTCGTTCTTCAAAACCTTGAAAACATCAGGCTTGATTTTGTTTACTTTTTCAATGTCTTCGTATTTGAAACCTGATAATTTGAATACAAGGTTTCCTTTATCTGTATATTGTGCAAATTTTGCGTTTAAAGACCATCTGTCATCTTGTGGAGCACCGGCTGGCTTTTGTTGAGCGCCTTGTCCCCATCCTCTTCTTACAAATCCTGGCATATTTATCTTTTTGTTTTAATCTTATTTTTTATATAAATATCTAATTAAGCGCAATTAAATAGCACCTTATTTAAAAAAAAGAAAGGCAATTGTTAGTTGCCTTTTTAGTTATAATAGAAATCTCTTCGTGGCATATTTAGGTTATACCCAAATTCATCACAGTTTAAAAAATTCAATTGCATTTGCTCAATAAATACAATCTGCTTTGCTGCAAATGAATCTCTTGGTCCATAGTGTTCATAATATCCTTGGAAATATACAGTTCCTTTCGGAATCATACACCTGAACACTCTCATTGGCGAATTGGTGTCATCAATACTTTCAAGATACTTTGAATATACGGCAGCATCTTCCAATTTTCGGAATACATGGATATATCCGTTATTTATTTCAAGGCCATTTTGTGTGTGTACTATTTCAACTTCGTCAGATGCGACAAATGGCTTTTTATGGTGCAAAACATTGTCTTCATCATAAATTACAGCCTCTACACAAGGTGTCATGTAGCCAATTGATGACAGTTTAAGCACTTTGAAGCACATAATGTCTTCAAACGCTTCTCTTCTTATTGAATCAGTACAAATTAAGCACATGTCTTTTTGATAATTTTAATTGATTTTGAAGCATAAGCACCGAACCCGTTTTCATCAACGCCATCAAAATATTCAGTTCCTTTTGGAATAATGCATTTATACACGTCATACCATCTATCTTCACCTTTAAAAAGGGTTTCTCGTATGTATTTTGCCATTTTTCTTGCTTTCCATCTTGTTTTATATGAGTGGATAAATCCATCATAAACCTCATAATGACCATCTGATTTTCTATCAGCACCTATAGATATAAATGGGTCAGGCTTAAATTCTTGACCCTCTATCACTTTAATGGAAACAGGAGTGCCTTGGAATGGCGTTTTATAGCAATATTCGCCATAAAAATTCTTGTAACGTTCAATAATTTTATAGCAAATCAAATCTTTTTTTGCGTTTGTTTTAATTCTTGAAAATAAGCACATAATTAAAAATCTACTTGCTCAACAAATGAAATTTTCTCAGATGCATATGTTTCCGCTTCTTCAAGCAGGAATCCATCATTAAATCCAACATAGTATTTTGTTCCTTTTGGAATGACACATTTGAACAAAGTGAATATTGAGGTGTCATATGTTTCTCTTAATGATAAGATTTTGTTTTTAGCACATTCCAAATCCATATATGTGTGGATATATCCGCTATTAACACTCCAATATGCTCCATTTTCAAACTGACACTTTCTTAATGGCTTCTTATTTTTGGCAATTAAAGGCTCTTTACCATTAATAATATCCGTTGAAACAGGAAAATAAGTGAAAGGAGTTTGATAAACTCTATTTCCAAACTCAATTTCAAGAATTTTGTAGCATACTAAATCTCCTTCACTACGTTTTGAAATTCTGCTTTTAACAATTGTACACATGGTATTTTATTTTTCGATTAATCTTTCTGCAATTTTTTCAACAAACTTAATTTCTTTGGATGCATAACAAGTAACTCCATCATTATCAACGCCTGAAATATATGTTGTTCCTTTAGGAATTACACATTTATACAGTTCATATGACTTATCGTCTCTTGACATGAATAAACTTGCGTTTTCAAAGTGTTTTAGTATTACTGAAAGGCCCCTAAATGAGTGGATAAAGCCTTCTGATACGCTGTAAGTGTTGTTCCAACTATATCTTGGGTCTTCAATTACCTCGTTACCTTCTGCAATTAGATTTTCATTACCTTTAATAACTGAATTTGTTATTCTCTTTTGTTGATACGGTGTAAAGTACCTTGACCTTCTTAGCCTTTTAAAGAACTTTTTTATTGGGCTAATCCATGGAATAATTCCTAAGCCAAATTCATCGAATTCAACAAACTTTGATTTACATACTACTTTGTAGCAGTCAAGGTCTTTTTCTGCTACTTCAAGTTTTCCCGTTTTACTGTATAAACACATATTACAAACAAATTAATACTACTGTCATTATCAAAATATACGCAACTATTAAGAAAGGCATAATGATTGCAAGGTTTGATGCCATGTCACAAATCAATAAGTTAATAAACCTAATGGTAAAATGTTCTTTCTTCCTTGAATCAAGCCATAAGTCAATACATTTCGTTATATAGACTATGGCAACGAATACAATGAATAAGAAGAACAATTGAATTGTTGACATGAACACAAAATGGAATGTAATCATTTATTAAAATTTTATCATTTAACATGTTGAATATACAAATAAAAAATGTAATAACAAAACTTTCAAACTATTTATTTTAAAATATAGAGTAGATTATGGATAAACAGTTGAATGAAGCCCTAAGTCTCATGAATAGAATGAACTTATATGAGGGGGTTAAAATTGAAAGAAAGCAAGTCGGCAGGAACGATATTATAGATATTTTGGATGCACAAGATGAAACAAATGCAGGATGTTATGTTTCATTAACATATGTAACAGGTAAGTCATTCTATGGAACAAAGAGAAGTTGGAGAACTGACGATATGACAAAAGCACTTAATGGATATGGTGAAGAAGGCAACGAGCATTGGTATCCACAAATAAAGCAATTCAATGACGATGCTGAAGGCAAAATTAAGAAACTTCAAGGAATTGCAGGTATTATCATGGTTACAAGATATGTTTTGCATTGGACAACAGAAAAGAACTATGGAAAAGCATATGGAGCATATGCCGACAAATTACGTGATTTGAGAATGAGAAACGGAGTTGGTATTCAAACAGCAGGTATTTTAGGGGACCCAATGCATCAAGTAGAAAAGAACGATGCATCATCAAATGTTGTAACAAACACAAGAGGTGATGTTGAAAAGCGTTTCAATGCAGCAGGTAGTCCAGCATCAAAATCAAAATTCTATGTAATCGGAACAAATGGACAAGTAATTGGTGAAATACCATCAAGCGTTGTAAATGCAATGAGCACACCTTTCCAAGCGCCAAAGCCTGAAAAAGCCGTTACCGATGTGTTGTCAGGTGAAGCACTTGAACTATACATGAAAGAAAAGGCAGAATTGGATAAGACATTCCAAGGAAAAGCATTCAATTTGGACAAGATATTGTCAATTGTTGCAACAGTTAACGGAAAACCATATTACTATATAAACGACATGGCAAAAGTTGAAGTCAAGAAAGATTCTGGATTGTTTGTAAGTTCAAACGACTTGGTTGAAATTGCAAAAAAAGAATTATCAAACTCATTTGATGAAATAGTAGATTATGACCCATTGAAGGTTTAATATGGAAAAATTGATTGAATACACAATAGAAGACATTGAAAAGATAGTAAGCGAGTGTGTTAAGAATATAATTGATGAGCACACTAACATGAAATCTTTGTATCATTTCACGTCAATATACAGTTTACGTGAAATTGTTAACACTGATGAATTGTTGGGTGCAAACTACCTGAAGGATTATTGGGATAACAATAGCCACATATCATTGACAAGGCATAAAAGCAATTTTGAGGGGTTTGCTTTTGCCAACGAAAGAAACAACAATGTAAGGATACAATTTAACATAGAAAAATTAAATTCAAAGCATGATGTTTTGAACATAAAGCCAATGGAGTTTTATTCTCCAAAAAGACATGGCGCTTATATGTTTTCTCATTACACAACGTCAAAGGCCCATTATCAGAACCCGTTTTATAGGGAAGAAAATGGCGACAGGATTGAGTTTCACAATCAGGCTGAAGAAGGGTTGCAAATTAAGAATGATAAATACAGGCCAAAGTTAAAAAATATACACAAGTATATTGACAGAATAGATATTTTGTTTAAAGAATTTAACGAAGTACTTAAAGATTACGATGGATGGAATAACTTATTATCCGAATATCAAGAAATAGGTGATAGCGTATTTGCAAATTACGTGCCTATATTTGTTTACACCAATGCAAGGAATTTTGCTTTGCAGGACAAGCATTGTGTAAAACTAAAAGATATGCTTGAATTCCTAAATAACACTTATGGAAGCATAAAAGACATCCATGGAAAGAGGTTTGAAAAATTTTTAGGAAACATAAATGATTTGGAAGAGTGTACATTGAACGAGCACACAAACATGAAATCTTTGTATCATTTCACAACCTTATACAGATTTAGTCTTATTGCTGAATCTGATGAACTGTATTCGGCATTTTATAACACTAAATATTGGGATGGTAATTCACACATATCATTGACAAGACATAGAAGTGACTTTGAGGGATTTGCCAATGCATCATATTATAGAATGCATCCATTTGTAAGGCTTGAATTTAACACAGATAAACTCAATTCAAATCACGATGTATTGAATGTTAAGCCAATGGAATACTATTCTCCAAAGAGAGATAGATACGATGCCGCATTCAACAGACAAATTCCTGGTAACGAATCAAGCAAGTCAAGATACCAAGACAAAGAATATTATTACGAAAAGCAAAGAAGAATGGGTTTAGCACCTGTTAAGTTGGGGCTACCAAAAGAACTTAATCTTGGTTCACTTCAAAGACATGAATACCAAAACCAAGCAGAAGAAGGATTACAACTACCATATAGAGATAACCTTACTCACGTCAGCGCTTATTTGAACCGTGTTGATATATACTATCCTGATTATGATTCTTTGATGATGGGTTTCAAACAATTTGATGCAGACAAAAAGGCATTATTGAAAATATCAAAGAGTGAATTTGCCCAAAGAGTGCCGATTTATTTCTATATAGAAAGAAGCCACTTTACACTTCAAGACAAAAATTGTGTCAGCATACAAACTTTGGCAGATAGACTTGAAGGTAAAGAAGAATTGAACGAATCAGTTAATTCATTTGACATTTGGAAACGTAAATTCATGGAACATGCCTATGAGTGTGTTAATGATTTGGAGAATGAATTTTTGAGAAGATTGGGTATTTCGGTTGAACTTGATTACAATTATAATTTTGGTGATAAAAATTGGCTTGCCGTTTACGAGCGTTCAAGAAACTTAATAGGTGAGAAAATTATCCCAATAGGGGTCAATTTGGGGCTCATACACGCATTAATGGTTAAAAATGGTATAGATACCGATGATTTCAATATAAAGGCTCAGGCGAGGATTTCTATAGGCCATGAGATAGCCCATGGATTAGTTGATTATCTGATTGACTATTTCGATGAAGATAATGGAGAAATAGAAGAATTTATACACGATTATAATGATGGAGAAATAAACGAGGAAGAACTTTGTGAAGAATTTGGCGAATATATGTTTCCTGAAGCAACGGGAATGTATTCATGTGAACTTGCTCGGATACTTAACACAATAGAATAACAAAAAAGGTCGTTGAAAACTCAGCGACCTTTATTTTTGACATCGTGAAATCTGAAATAAAAAATAATTGATACACGTATTAGTTTCCTTCATACACCTAATACTCCTTTGTCACACACCCCGTAATGAAGTTTCGGTAGTAACCATTTTCCCGCTATCCGTTTCCACTGAGTAAGCTTGATTCTCAACAGACAACTCCCTCTCAATTATTTAGCTGCTCAGTGGGTCTCGAACCCGACTCCTCCTGTCTTCACGACAGGCATGCTCCCTGTTACACCATAAACAAATTGCCCCTGCAAAGGCAAAGAACTTTCAAAGCACGTTGGCTTACCGATGGGCTTGCAGACCACATTTTCACTTTATTATACTCCAACACTTTAATTTTTGTGTTAAAAACGTGCTTTGGCCACGTTCTGCGGAGATGGCAGGATTCGAACCTGCGGGGCTTTATGGGCCCAACTCCTTAGCAGAGAGCCGCCTTAAACCACTCGGCCACATCTCCATAAAATAGCAAGGTAAATTCACGAGACAAGGCGAGAACAACCACTATGTGGTAAGTGTGCAATGGGGAGAGGGCTAACCTAGACCTTGATGCAGATTGCACATTTTTCTCTACTTTTACGCTCCTGTTGCTTGTCATCTTATGGCCCCTCACGGAATCGGTTGCAGTTCACCTTTAATTTACGAGATTCGCAAATTACCAACACTCCTTCATCAGGCTGGGGGACATGGGTCCCTGACTACACCGTAACCCTACAGCTGATACCTTTACGGCTTACCCTGAACACTACTATGTGGTCCGTACTTGCTATTGGGGTGTCTACTCAGATTCGAACTGAGGCTACAAGTGCCACAAACTTGCGTGCTCGACCACTAACACTATAGACACCATCTGAAAAATGGATTTCCTTGATTGATATAGGAGTCGAACCCTGGTACTTTTTCAACCACCACATTTTTCGTGGCCTACACTCCCCGTGTAGAGTGTCAATCGCTGGCATAAGGTCTTTTTACTTAACATTTCTAAAGCCTTTCGATAACCCATGAATCTACTTGAAATTCGCTAGTTTTAAGGAGTAACGTTACCTCTCCCTTAGGGCCTTTATTTTAACAGTTTAGTCCAGTACTGCTACCGTTCACGATGGCTGTACGGCTGTCTTATTTATACTCATCAGCGTTGAGTTTTCTTTACTTTTTGTTTTTCTTGTACATTGCATAAGCAGCACCAAAGCCAATAAGTAAAACAGTTCCTGCGCCTACAGGTGCAGGTTGGTCGCCTTCTTCTCCGTGTGGCGGAAGACCAGGAAATCCCCCTTCTCTGTTATAAATAACTTGGGTTTTTTCACTTTCAGGATTTTCACCCCTTTGGAATAATCCTCCTCCATTTTGTGCAATGCAACTTGTAAGCAATGCAAAAACAATAGTAATTGTTAAAAATAACTTTTTCATAAATAATCTTTTTTGTTCTTTAATAAATATTGAGCCAAGTGATGGAATCGAACCATCGTCTATACTTTACGAGGGTATCATTCTACCACTAAACTAACAAGGCTTTCTCCTTGCGCCTCAGTAAAGGAATCGAACCTTCATACTTCGTATTAACATGTATTAACAAAGTACGGTCAAATAAATCACCAGAAATTACAGAAACAACGACATACGTAATAGTTGTTCTACAACTTTGACTACAGGGCATATTAAGTAGGGAAGGTGGGAGTCGAACCCACACGCCTTTCGGCATATGCTCCTTGGGCATACGTGTCTACCAGTTCCACCACTTCCCCATAATGATTGGCGTTATAACCTAAGTATGAATAACTTTTGGGGTAATGTTTGCTAGCTAACTCATCTTTGCCAACCATATATTAAACGGAAAACGAAATTTTAGTCCCACAATTTAAAAGATTGTAACTGAATTAAAGTTGCTGTATGTTTTCCTATTGTAAGTGTGACGGGATTCGAACCCGTATCTCCCGGAGCTTACCGGGCGCATCTTCAAATCTTCTCAAGTTGCATCCCGTCAATATGACCTATCTGCATTTCAGTCATATCCGAATGTACTTTTGATACCAATTTTCCCATTCAGTCTACACACCCAATCTGTACAGATAAATCACCCTATGTGTTCAGGTAATTTGCGCATGCAGTTGGATTCGAACCAACATAGCCCAGCCTTATCACGCTGGTAGCACATCCAATCTGCTTCATACATGCATAAAAAATATGTCCCATCAGAGTTGAACTGATTAATGGCTTTCGAGGAACTTAATCCTGTTTGTTTCAACATTTAGTGCCCGATGGTTACGCACCAACACAAGACATATTGGCTGGTCAGGCAGGACTCGAACCTGCGGCCCACGGATTAACAGTCGAAAATTTTTCATTGCTGTTAACATCTTTAGGCCAAAATGCGTTTTCTTTTCATTCCGTTGCTCTGCCAACTGAGCTACTGGCCAATAAAAAAAATGAGCATCATGTCATTTGCAACTAACATGAATTGTTACCAATTGTGCGAAGTTATGTATCACACCGTTAGCTTCCGGCAATCCCATACTCTAACGTCATTGTACTTCTGACATATGATTAAGTAAACCTATTGGTATCTCATAGCGGAGGCAGCAGGAATCGAACCTACATCAACGGCGGGAAAGGCATTGAACTCATATGCTGTTAACATTTTTAAATGACCAAAATGCTATTTTCATTTTACGTCATTCTACCACTAAACTATACCTCCAAATAAAACGGTTTGCTTCCTTTGATACATTTTGGCTTTCGCATTATAGAAACCGTAAAAGACTTTCCCTTAACTACGATAAGGAACACAGTTTGAAATGACCATTTCAGGGACTTGTTACATTACGTTGTGGCGCTACCAACTTCATCCTTTTAAATAATAAGAAAAAAATTGAAGTAATCCACGGACTCGAACCGTACCTCCCTCCATTGGGTGTGCTCACCACTTACACCATAGACACTTTTTTTCGATTATACATGCCCTCAGTTCAATACGCAACTTGAACATTGGTTTGGTACACATATATCGTCCAAAACACAGAGCAGTCTCTTAGAATTTGCGTCTTCTATACCTGAATATGTTTTGTGGAGCGTGTGGGATTCGAACCCACGACCTGAAGCTTGCAAAGCTACCGCTCTAGCCAGACTGAGCTAACGCCCCATTTAGAAAGTGAACCATAATTTAACTTGTCATTCCGACTGGTGTCAGTTTTACCCGACTTGTACCCTAACATTATGACCGTGTTTCTAACGGTATGGCTCTAACCCATCAATTGTTTCGCCCTTGACAGGAATACTACTTTCTTGTTTTATAAATATACAAAAAAATAAATTATTTCACAAATTTTTGCATATTTTGTCGGCTAGGGTGGACTCGAACCACCAAACTTTCACCTTATCAGGGTGACGTGCTAACCAATTACACCACTAGCCGAAAACTCGCCTTGTTTCCTACTTACTAACGTGTGTACGTTAAGCGCTCCGGATTAGAAACTAACTCGGCGAGAGTCGTGCCAACGGGACTCGAACCCGTATTACTGCCGTGAAAGGGCAGCGAACTAACCATTATTCGATGGCACGATGTATTTTGTAGCGAGTAGTGGGTTCGAACCTCTATTTCCACCTTGAGAGGGTGGCGTACTAACCTATTATACGAACCCGCCATTTGCAGCGATTTGGTTCGCTGCCAACCTGCATTTGCTAACCTAGCTTAGGCTGCAACTGCATATGCATAATTTTCATTGCCATTTATTGGCTTCTCGAATATCTCCTTCCATTGTATTCATTCGCAATCAAATCCAAGCGGGCCCATGTTTGAAAGTTGTTGGATGCCAGGGAGTTGAACCCCAATTTTAAACCCGAACCAAGTTTTTCAAATTACTTGGTATTGTACCATGAATCATAAGAACCGTATAACTAGTATGGTTGGTACTCAACATGGCGCACCCAATATGGTGGACCCGGAGGGAGTCGAACCCTCGTCTTACGGACTTTTCTTTGAATATCAACAACATCCGATTGTGGGGTGTTATGGAATCGAACCATAGTGACAGGTCTGTCGAACCTGCATCCTAAACCGCTAAATGAACTCCCCATTAAGAAATTTACATTTCACTATCATGCTACCGACCTGAGACGCTTGGCGACTTTATTCGGCTTGCACTAACTTTTCGTACTTGTTTAAGGTACGTGTGTCCTTTGTTTCCTATGTTATAGATTTACAGAAATCATTCTTTTTCCAATTTCACTATGCAGCCAAAAACTCGCACCTCGCTAAATGAGGGCTCCGTCTTCAATGCTACAGTTGGACTCGAACCAACAATCTTTCTTTTGCAGAGAAATGTGTTTACCATAAAGTCTCTTGCTGTTAAATTTCTTTCAATCTATGCGGGCCTGACGGGATTCGAACCCGCACCACACGCCGTGACAGGGCGGCATTGTAAACCATTCAACCACAGGCCCATAAAAAATAGATGCACAGGAATCACTTTTTCTTACTCTACCAATTGAGCTATGTCGCCTTCGATTTCTCTAATGCAACAACTGGATTCGAACCAATAACCTTTTGATTTACAGTCAAACGAAATTAAAAGTTGCTGTTGAATTCCTTTATCTATTGCAGGGATAACGGGACTCGAACCCGCACCACCGGCGTGACAGGCCGGTACTTGTAACCAATTCAACCATACCCCTATAAAAAAAGCATTCAGAAATCATTAACTGCACCTTTGCAATCAGCCTGTTTATGGCGGCTAATATTAGAATCGAACTAATCAAGTTGATATTTGCTGTAAGATTTCTTTTGCTTTGTATTGACAGTAAGCCTTTGTTGTTTGTAATATTCTACCATTAAACTACCCCCATATGATAAGAAAGTTAAATTTGTATGGGGGGCCGGAATCGAACCGACATCTCTTCGGTATCTGCGAAAATAAACTGAATTATTGCTGCAAGCTTACTTTGTGCGGGAGAGGTGGGAATCGAACCCACGACCCACGGATTAACAGTCCGTTGCGCTAACCAGCTACGCTACTCTCCCAAACTCAGGAAACCTTGTTTGTAATGGACTCGAACCATCTAAAATCTAATTGGAAGTTAAATTTATTGAACCTAATTAAATTTGCTGCAAGTTTCCTTATATTTTCAACTAAAAAGTATAATCAACTAAAAAGTATAATCTAAAAAATCAACGGTCCACAATAGGACTTCTCACAGTAAAATCCATGGCTTCATTAGTCAAAGCTTCGTTGATATATTTTCAGTCGGCAAGGTGGGAGTCGAACCCACACGCCTTTCGGCACATGTTCCTAAGACATGCGTGTCTACCAGTTCCACCACAAGCCGAAAACATGAGCGCTGTATCAGAATCGAACTGACATCTTCGGCTTGGGAAGCCAATATACTGCCGTTGTACTAACAACGCATTAACAAACACTTTAGAATTCTTGCTTGTATTCCCACTTATATAGTCTTATGCTGCCATGTGTGTGGGGGCCTAAAGACTTGTGCTTGTTGTGGGAGCGGGTGGACTCGAACCACCAGTCCCAAAAGGGAACGGATTTACAGTCCGTGCGGCTACCAATTACCGGTTACGCTCCCATTAAAAACACTCTACACAGCAAGCCAGGTGCATGCAAGCCTCTTGCTCCTTATTCGTATTCCAACACAATTCGTCAAAAGGTCAGAATAGGAAACCAAGCCTCAATCCCTCGAATGTTTTGAGCCCCCTGGCAGAATCGGACTGCCATCTTCGGGTTACAAAGCCGATATAATAACCGTTATACTAAGGAGGCATTTACAGTAATCCGTTTGTTAACATGGTTTTGAATTGCAATCAAAGGTTTTGTTGAAATGTTGCTGTAGGATTACTTATATGGGTTCTAAAAAACGAAAACCATTAGTTTATTGTCGGGAATGAAAGTCCTGATTATTACTAAAAGTTGCTGTTAGGTTTTCTAATTTTTATATCTTTTTTTATTTAATTACGGCTACTCACCAAATTGAGTGTTTACATCTTCGATGCTGTCGTTTTCAATAACTTCGTCACAGAAACTTGGGCTTTCATCAGTTACATCACCTGTCAATGCATCAACATACAATTGTGATTCAATGTTGCCAAAGATATACTGAGGATTAGCTTCAATTGGGCCAACTTCTTTTCTCAAAACACAATTCTTTGAATGTGGTTTTGGGAAGTTTACTTCATTAATAAGTTGGAATGCTTGTTTGTAAGTGACTGAAATGATTTCATCGTTCATATTCATGTCTTCAACCCAGAAACCTTCAATTTCTTCAATGTATGAAGAATCAGCAACATGGTACATCTTAATTACTTTGGTATCAAATGTTACACTGTCAGTTGTAGTGATAACTTGGAACACATCTACAATCTCTGAGAATGAGCCATCGCATTCTTCATCAAGATAGTCATTCAAAGAAATTTGTGTTTCATACCATACGTAGGTATTACCATAATTTTCTGTCATGTAGTCTCTGTCTGCTTTAACTACGTTTTCCACGATAATTTCTTTTTTCTCATTATCCTTGTTCTTGTTAAACCAATCGCAAGAATTGAATGAAAACATCAAAGAAATTGCCATCAATAAAATAAATACTTTCTTCATTTTGTTAATTTTTAATTATTATTTAAGTTCTGTAGCGGAGGTGGGAGTCGGACCCACACGCCTCTCGGCAACTGCTTTTGGGACAGTCGTGTCTACCAATTCCACCACTCCGCCATTCTTCATATTTTTAGAACAATAATTATCTGTTTGAGCATGGCAATTTGGGCATAATAATTGAAGATTTTCAATCCTGTTATCATTTCTAACACCATTTATGTGATGTATTTCTAAAGGAATTTCTTTACCGTTCCACTCAGTCAACCCACAACACTCACACCTATATTCTTTAACACCTTCTTTTAATAACCTTTTTTTTAAACAATTACAATTAGCATATGTGGAATTTTCTACTAATATTTCTTCTAATTTTTTAATTTTTCCCTCATTAGGGTTCATCTTTAAACCCTTATTCCATCCTTGCCCAAGAAAATGACTTATATCTATATCATATTCTTTGATTTTCTTTTTCATAATATAATATCCAGCGCCACATGGATTTCTACCAAGTAATCTGCACATTTCAGCAACACTATGAGCCATCTTTGCAGCCTCAATATATTCTTCTTTTGTTCTAAAATTCTTTTTCATTATAAATATTTTTATATAAATATAATGAAATTTAAAAATTAGTAAAGGCGAATAAAAAAAAACATTTTAACGTGTACCAAAAAAAAATGAAACCTGTGTGATTTGCGGAGTCACACACATAAAAACACACTGTTGATACCACGATATATCAACCATTAGGGCGCAACCAAGCATTTTTACCTATATTACCCCAACTTTACCTTTACGCCATATAGCAAAGGCTATTGTATATTGGGTCCCACTTGGGGTTTCATTATGACGAAATATGTGCGACTTGCGTAGTCACGCACACAAAGACGAACAGTTGGCTCCACGATATGCCAACGTTAAGGATTAACTGAATAATCATCTTCACCACTATTTTCCTGACTTCTTCACAAACCATTTTTTGTGAATATGCTATATCAGGACCCACTTGGTATTTCATTAGATTGAAATCTGTGTGATTTGCGTAGTCACACACATAAAAACACACCATTGATACCACAATATATCAACCATTAGGGCGTAAGAATGCATTTTTTACCTATATTTTCCCAACTTTATCCTCACGCCATATAGCAAGGACTGTTATATATTGGGCCCCACTTGGGATTTCATTACCTTAACCTGAAAAACATGTCGGGACGTCTGGAGTCGAACCAAAACCACGGAAACCCAAATTCATCGCTAAAATAATTGCTGTAAAATTCCGTGTCTGAAATCATAAAGTGCTACGTGTGCTACCGTTACACCACATCCCAAATCTTAAATAGTTGCAAGTAGAGGAATCGAACCTCTGTCACGGAATTATGGTTTCATCGCATTTTAAATATTGCTGTCTAATTCCATGTCTGAAATCTAATTAGTCGCTACGTGTGCTGCCACTACACCAACTTGCAAGAGCTGGAAGAGGGATTCGAACCCCCATTTCGGAATTGGAATTTCATTGCTAAATTCTGCTGTTAAATTTCATTTCCGACTGAAATCATTTTGTTTGCTACGTGTCCTAATCCATTAGACGATTCCAGCATTACTATAACTTAAATACTAAGTGCTCTACTACAGGATGTCGTATTCTCGTTATAGATTTTTTTTGCGGAGGCGGCAGGATTCGAACCTGCGGGCCCCTTACGAGGCCAACGGTTTTCAAGACCGCCGCCTTAAACCACTCAGCCACGCCTCCGTAAGAAGGTTGCGTGTATCACTACAGACAACCTTTAGAAGTTGTATTTATTCAGATTTCACAATATGTCAAAGAACTCTGTCCTTTTGAGAAAACGCTAAGTATCACTTTTCAGGCTTACGAATTGACGTTTTAAAGATGACCTCTCTCACCTTACCTTTTACCGACTGAGCGGATTAGCTTCCAAGTACCACTTTTATCGCAAACCGTAATCTGCGACTACCGACTGGGCGGCTTGATATATTCTTTCAAAGAACTTTTGATATTGCAAATATACAAATTGAATTTGTAAAAAGCAAATCTTTTTTTTTTATTTTTTTTTGTGGCGATGGGAAGAGTTGAACTTCCGTATGGGCCTTATGAGAGCCCCGTTCTACCGTTAGACTACATCGCCTACACCCCTACTGTGCTATTTTAAAATCGCCCTAGGGAAAGCGATAACCATCTAAAGTATGGTGTGTCCCTTGTACTTGAGGATGCCACATATCACCTTCAGGTAATCTAAAGTTACCTTAGAGCGGCGTATCGGAATCGAACCGACATCTTCAGCATGGCAAGCTGATATACTAACCGTTGTACTAACGCCGCATATTTACCATTCCCAGCCTGAGTACCTTTTTAACATTGACCTGACATCTTTGTCAAGAGGTATTCTTCTGAGTTTTTTATGTCTCTCACGTTTAATTTTTTTACGTGAACAATGCCTGTTATGGGCATCGCTATTCATCCAAGGTTCAGGCTCTTCGCCATATGTAAGTCCCATATTCTATTTAATTTAAGTTTGTACTCCTATTAGGACTCGAACCTAAATCAAAAGTTTAGGAAACTTCTATTCTCTCCCTTGAACTATAGGAGCATGTTTTGTAGCCCCACTAGGACTCGAACCTAGATTTGGTGCTTAGAAGGCACTCGTTCTATCCCTTGAACTATGGAGCCATGTTTTTCAAAGAACGTTTGCACATTATCAAAAACCGTGCCAAGTTTTGTGCCCCCGCTGGGATTCGAACCCAAATCCGATGATTAAGAGTCACCTAGTCTACCGTTGACCTACAGGGACGTTTGTCAAAAGTACCCCAAGAAGGATTCGAACCCTCACTGAAAGTTCCGTGGACTTTAGTGCTATCCATTACACCATTGGGGCATTTAGTGCGCCTGGTGGGACTCGAACCCACGACTCCTTGATTAAAAGTCAAGTACTCTGAAAACCACTGAGTTACAAGCGCATTTGCTTGTGGGCCCACTGGGACTCGAACCCAGAACCCCCTGATTAAAAGTCAGGTGCAACTACCAATTATGCTATGAGCCCCTATTGTGGGGATGGTTGGTGCTGACCCAACTTCTTGTGATTTTCAGTCACACGCAACAACCGTGTCTGCTACATCCCCATAGTCTTCCCGAATGATGGTAAAACTACAAGGTGTACCATCATTACTTACAGTCGTTTTATGTGTTTCTTAAATCGTGTCATCGTATTACCTATTTTTTTATTTTAATTTCTATTTTATTATCAAATTTTCTGTGGTGCCCAGTGGACTCGAACCACCTTAGCCGGATTTGCTCCGTGTATCGGATTTGAACCGATGAGTTAGACGATTAGCGTCTTGCGTTTTCCTCTTCGCCAACACGAAGTTTAATTTACAGTTTATTCTGTATTCAGTCCGGTGCATATACCATATCTGCCAGAGCACCATTTGATGAAGTTTAACCGTAGTTGAGTTTGTCCAAGGACCTTTATCTGCCATATTTTCTAGTGCTCAACATAGTGGCATTGATTATGTCCATGCAGTTGCCTTCATCTTTCTGTCGGGATGACAGGACTCGAACCTGCGACCTCGTGGTCCCAAACCATGCGTTCTACCAACTGAACTACATCCCGATAATTTCAAAGAACATAAGCACTATATCAAAAATCGTGCCAAACTTTTTTGTTGAAGCGGAAGGATTCGAACCTCCAACGCCACTGGCAGCGGTTCTACCTGAAACGTAATACCAACTGCTGTTAACTTACATACACTGTAAGCGTTTTGTTTACTACCGCCGTGTCTACCATTTCACCACGCTTCAATGTTTTTCAAAGAACTTCTTTGCGGAGGCGGAAAGATTCGAACTTTCACGGGCTTATTCATGGCCAATTTATTACACCCGACAGGTCTACCCTGCTATGCCTACCATTACATCACATCCTCCATATTCTTGAGCACCTGGTTGGATTCGAACCAACGATTGTATGGTTTTGCAGACCATTGCCTTTGACCACTCGACCACAGGTGCATTTTTGCTCGTTTGGACTGGTTTCGAACCAGTGTTTCTTAGCGTCCCGCTTATAGTGTACTAATCCCCTATACGACCTAACGAGCGTTATTTGCAAGCAGAACAAGACTCGAACTTGTATCTTACGGATTGGACTCCATATGTTTTTCCAAGTGCTTCTTTTAAACTATCCACTCTGTACCGAAGAGCACTCTTCAGTATTTGCAGGTGGTGAAGGATTCGAACCCTCAACAACGGTTTTGGAGACCGCTATGTTACCGTTACACCAACCACCTATATGTGGACTGTTGGGGACTCGAACCCCAGTGGCCGCATTGCCACCGTATGGTCTTCTTATGCATAATACTTCGACCAGCAGGTCACTCCGCTATTTTGTTCGGATTTACAGCCCATTTGTTTTCAAAGAACATTGTGAATATACAAACTATTTTTGAATATCACAAATTTTTCTGCAACTTTTTTTTATATTTTTTTTCTTTCCTCTTCATCAAGCACGGTGTTGTTGCTTCCAACGTGCCACTTGCCGCATTTTACGCATTTGTAGGCTACCATCTTGTGGATTATGTTTTCTCTTGTATTCAAGAATCTTGCCACTTTCAGGGCCTCTTTTTCGGTCTCATACGATTTCTTTTCTTCGTATTCACCATTTATTCCTATTTTGTAGTGTGACCGATATGTTCTGTTTCTCACTCCCATTTTTTTAATTTTTAGTTTAACATTGAGGGAATGGAGAATTTCGAAATCTCAACCTACGGTTTAACAGACCGTTGCTCTGCCTTTGAGCTACAAACCCATTTGTGATGAAACTTATCAAATATCGTGCCAAACTTTCAAAATTATGATAATTCTATCAAATTTTCTTTTTCCATGGCCCTTCTAATCCACCTCATTAATATAATAGCCTTTTCGTAGTATGGACTAAAAGTTGCCGTTTCTCCACAATCAAATTTGTCTGACAAGTCAATCTCCAATAGGTATCTGTTGCCTGTGCTTGAAGTAATTATATACTCTGCGATTCCGCCACTTCTCATGCAGTCAAGTTTTGCGCTACCTGTTACGATTTGTTTTAATGTGTCTTTCATTGATTTTCGGATTATTTTTTTATTATTTTGAGCAATAAAAAAACCTCTGAGTAGTTTTTGTTGATTGGGAAACTTTTCAGAGGTCGGGAATATGTTGTGGTTAGAAACCTATGTGCTTTTTATTTTCAACTTCCTATCGCTCGTTTCCCTTTACTCCTAAAGTGCCAATCTTCTCTTGGTGAGCATGCATATGATGAGCCCTTGCCGTAGCCTTTGAGATTACCGCATGTATTTTCTGTCAAATTAATATGTTTACTCATCATTTGCATAAATCCTTTTTAATTTTTCGATATTTTACACTTATAAATATACTTTTTTTTAAAAAAATTCAAAAACCAATAAAAAAATTTTAAAAAAGGGCGTTTTTTCTTCGCTATTAAACTAATTCGTGTTCACCTATGAGTTGTCTCGTTCATTAACACACGAATACGGCTTGCTTCATGGACCGCATTTCCCTTGTGCCCGTATCAGGATTCGAACCTGAGAACCTCCACTTCAACGTGGCATGTTGTACTCCGTAGGGTTAGCAGTTTTACCTGCCGCCTTCGCATCGTGCGGGCATCAGAAACCTTTGTTTCACATTCTAATATACAAACTTTATTTCAAAAAAGCAAATATTTTTCAAAAATTTTAATCTTCGATAAGTTGTATATATTTCAATTTTATATCATTGCCATATGCATAGTCATCATCTTCAGCATCATTCCAACATTTATAATGGCAATCATAGTACAATATTTCGTAGAATTTGCAACCTTCTCTTTGCACTAAGCATGGAATTGTCCCATCGTAATCTGGATGACAAGCCAAGTGTGGTAGGATTTCAGGAGCCTCATGGAATAAATACGTGAGGCTCACATTTTCCTTTATTTCTTTCTCTGAATCCATCAAATTAATCCTCTTCAAAATATTCCTTGATGAGTTTGTTGATGATTTCAAGTTCAACTCTCAAGTCATTCAATTCAAGTTCATGGTTGATTCTTTTTCTTGTCCACTCTACCATATTGATGTTTTCACCAACGACAAGTGCATCTGTTGAACGGACTGCCATGTCTTCCATTTCTGAAACTTCAGTTTCGATTTCTCTGATTCTTCTTTCAGTTTCTTGCTTTTCAGCGTTAAATGCCTCTTGTGCATCCTTGGTTCTGTTTTGCGCTCTTTTTTCGATAAGGTCAGAACCAGTTGTGGTCAACATTTTGTTAAATTTACTCATAGTTAATTGTGTTTTAATAATTATTATAGTATTCTTTTATTTCTTTTAATATCTCGCCATCAACGTAATGTGAAAGGTCTGATACTATTTTGTCATATGCTTCTTTTTCTTCCTTTTTTATTTCAGGCTTTCCAATTGAATATTTACATTGCTCCATACAAAACTCTATGTCTTCTCTTATATTTACAGATTTCCATTTTACATTCAGTTTCTTCTTCCTCTTGGACCATATCAGTTATCATTTCCCATCCATCACCTCCGTAAACAAACATTTTATTGTCTGCAATACAAACCTCTCCGAGTTTTGCAATTTTTGGCAAATCTTCTTCTTTATCAACTTTACCAACATATGTTAAAGTTGTATTTAGACATTTTTTATAATCAATTCCACAATCTGAAAAATCATATTCTCTTATCAATTCAAGAATTCGTCTTAATATAAGTGGATTGTTGCAAGTCAATGTCATATTATAACATGGACCATAATGTTCTCTTGTATAGAAATAGTCATCATAGTCAAGTGATGCAACATAAGGTGAATGTGCAGCATAATCGCATGTTATATCACTTACAATAACAGGCCCGACATAAGGATTTGCTCTGTATAAATCAAAATCGCCAAAACAATCATTTGATTCGTATCCTGGTAAGGTTTTCATTCTAACAAAATTATATCTATCTCCATCGGGCGCATACCAATAGTCATTTGATGTAGTCCCTTGATGTTTCATTATTTTGCAAGAACCTTATGTACCATTTTATATTTTGGCTCTCTTGTGTCTGTTGAAACGTTATAATCGTTTGCTTTTCTCCACTTTTCAATGCAATTATCGGCCTTTTGCAAGATATTACTACCTTCACAAGCCATAACTTCATGCATTATTGAAAGTTCACGTTTTATTTCGAGTTTGTCTGCTATTTTAACATGGCCAGCCTTAATAAGCGCATTACGAACAGCGTCAGCGTCTTTAGAATTTACAGAAATATTGAATTCAATACCATGTTTGTTCTTTGCATCTTCTTCATTATAACAACTATAATCCTTTAATTTGTCATCATCTTCATAGTCATCATAATCTTCATAATCATCATCTACAACTTGCTTTTTTGAAGCAGTTTTCTTACACGCTCTACCCATTTCATAGTATTTGTTTAATCTTATTGGTAGCGGCTCATAAGGGAGTCGAACCCTTCTTTAGCGTTTTAGAGACGCCTGGCCAACCGATGGCCCAATGAACCATTATGGGGATTATAGGTTCCCCATATACCTTTTTTAAGTTATTTAACTACGCTTAAATTTTTGAATAACTCCCCAGAATCATCTTGACAAGCGATTGCTGTTATGGAATTGTTCAAATCAGGCTCTTTGAAGATTGAATGTTTAACACCCATATTCTTCAATTTATCAGCCCACCTATCAACGTCTGCGTACAAATAAATCAAAAACTCGTTTCCCCAATCCTGATTAGGGTTGTCTATCATAAACTGAGCGACTGCATGACCGCCTTGTACACATCCATAAACAGGATTAAGCCTCCTGTTCACCAATACGTACAATCTTTTCATCGCAATCTTTTTTAAATTCTTTCCTCTTACCGTACCATGTCTGTACTTCTTCGTACTCCATCGTGTAGCCATACTTCTTCAATATGTCGTTTATGTTAGATGCAAGCCCGTATAATGGGTGAATCTCGTTATTTTCTTTGTCATAGTGGTTTTCGATTTGCTCGAATCGTTTACCTCTCATCAGTCCGTATGCAGCATACATAACTCTTAATTTACCTCTATTGTATCTTACGTTATCTGCTGCTTCAAATGGGTTGACCGTTCTTTCAACTTTCAAATTGACGGTCTTTCTTTGAGCCTTCATGTTGATTTGTTCTTTTTCCAAGGCTGCAATTTCTTCTCTTAATTGTTTTACTTCTTCTTTCATCGTTAATCTTTTTATTTGTAATTATTATTTTTTGTTTTCACATATTTTTTAACCCAACATAATAAGAATTAACGATTAAGGGGGCCACAAAACCTAGTATCTCATAACTTTAAAAATTATTAAATTATTATTACCTTGCTAATGTCAAAAACCAAAGCAACGCAAGGAATTACCTTGATTTTATCATAATATACAAATTTTCTTCCAAAAAATCAAGCACATACACTATTTATAATTAAAATTATTAAATTATGTGCGCATGTAAAGGAAATACTTCATCATCAAGACAGGTTACATCTGTTAAACAGATTGTAAAGAAACCTGCACAAACCTATTCAAATGGTACAAGAAGAGGTTCAAGAACACAAAAGAGACAAATAGTTTTTAAGTCTCACATGTAATTCATTGGCATTTGAAGCCATTGATAATGTCATCAAACACACCATTCTTTTCAAACTCATCCTTCATTTTTTCAGCCAATGCTAACATATCAGGATGCGGTTTTCCAGTCGTACCATACAATCTTAAATTAAAGAAATGCTTCCAATCTGATGCAAATGCTGTATAAACAATATCAGACTTAGTTGATAATGTTAATACGGTACGTGCTTGTTGTGCAATCCACCCGGTTTCAATGAGTTTGTTGTAATTGTAATTTGAAACAAGCATTGAGAAATACCAATAATCTATTGGGTGCATTAAAGTTTTCTCTGTTCTAATTTCTTCAAGAACAATTCTGAAATAATTTTCCAAATCTTTTATAGAGTCTCTATCTTCTGATGTCAAGAAATCAACATCTTCATCAGTAAACCAAGCGTGTTTTGCAACTTTTATTTCTCCGCCGAATTTTTCCTTAGTATAATTACAATACCTTGTTGATTCTTCAGCAATTGAATTTTTTCTATGCCTGTTTCCTTCTCTTGTTACGCCAATGTCGGTAGTTAATTTTACTGTGTATCTCTTTTCATGGAATTCCGTTGGCTCACAAATGTATTTCAAGTCTTCTTCCCATCCGTTTTCAACAATAACACGGAAGTTTGTAGTAATATATAATGTTGTTCTTGGAATTACCTTACAGAACTCTTTTTGTAATTCATCAGGCTCTTGTTCCCAATTAACAAAATTAACTTTTGAATATGGATTCTTTGAATAATTTCCCTTTAACGGTATTATACAATTAACATGACCATATTCATCAGGACCCATGTCATCACACTTCAAGTAAATTGTTCCATGTTCAAGCATTGCTCCATGTCCTGATTTAATCATTCTATTGACAAAATCAGTTGATGATGTGTCTGTTATTTTATCTTCTGATTTATAACAAGTTCTTCCGCAAAATTCTATTTTTTTATAAATGTCTTCAAGGCTATATCCTTGTGAAATATATTCAGCCTTTGGTTCAATTAAATTCATTCAATCATTTCTTTTTCTCAATTATTTCGTCAATAAGGCCATATTCAAGAGCCTCTTTTGCTGTGAACCAATGGTCACGGTCAGCATCCTTTTCAATTTGCTCAAATGATTTTCCTGTGTTTTCAGCAAGGATGTTGTAAAGTTCGCTTTGGTGCTTCTTAATTTCTTCAGCCCAAATCTTAATGTCTGAATATTGACCACCTGCGTAACCGCTTACTTGGTGAATCATAATTTTGCTGTGCGGTAAGGAATATCTTTTACCTTTTGCACCTGAAGAAAGCAAAATAGAACCCATAGAAGCAGCCATACCCATTGTGTATGTTGCAACATCAGGCTCAACCCAGTTCATAATGTCATAGATTGCAAGGCCATCAATAACACTTCCGCCAGGAGAATTGATGAACAACTTAATATCTGAATCAGAATCAACTGAATTCAAATACATTAATTGAGAAGTTACAATGTTAGCAACATCTTCATTAATTTCAGTACCAAGAACAATAATTCTATCGAACATTAATCTTGAAAAGATGTCCATTGTTGCAACATTGAGATGTCTTTCCTCAAGAATTGTTGGACTTATAATTCCGTTTGTAGCCTTTTTATAGGCATCAAAGGTATTTCCGTTAATACCTTGGCTAACTGCAAATTTTCTAAAATCTTCGTTCATATTGTAAATTTTAATAATTTATTAATTCTTCTTCGTCTTTTTCCAAATCGGAAATGTCGTTAATTTCAAATTTATAGAACCCACCATTTGGATTTGGCACATCAACATATTTATATGATATATCAAGTTTATCATCAACATCAATATCCCAAAGAACAAATCCATGGCCAGTAATTGATTCACCATATTCTTTTTGATTAATGCTTGAACAATAAACTATTTTCACATCGTTTTTCTTTAGTTCCTGTCTCTTGTGTATATGGCCGGCAATAACAAAATCGCATCCATCGAACATATCCTGTGAAACTCCTGTTTCGGAAACGTAATTAGTTACCGTTATAGCCCCATTTACTTCACCGTGGATGATTCCGACATAAAAGTTATCCTTTTTATCAGTTTCAGCATTAAGTACCTTGTGTGCGTCTATATCGGGCCTATTAAAACCATTAAATGATGAATAGAGACACCATGACACATTTTCATCGTCATAGATTCCTGATTGACAGCCCAATTCTTTATCCAAGAAAACTACCTGTTTATATCCAGCAATACTAAAAAGAGGACTTAAAGAATCAACCCTATCCATATTATTCATCAAAAAATCGTGATTTCCAATTATAACATATGTTTTACATATTTGGTCCAATTGTGAAAAAAACCAATGTGCCGCAAGAATTGATTCGTTTGTAATAGAAATTTTATTATGAAGTATATCGCCAGCTATAACAATCCTAACACAATTACTTCCTTCCTCATTAACAATTTTTCTACATTGTTCAATGAAATTTGATAAAATTTCCTTTAATTCATCAATTCCCTTAACAGCAGGAATATGAATATCAGCACAAGCAATTATTTTAGTTATCATATTTTTTTATTATGTTTAATAATTTATTTTGAACATTATCTCTATAATCAATATATTCTAAATTAATATTATTTTCTTTTAATTTTTCTTTTTTTAATTTATCAAAATTTTTTATTTTTTCAAAATTATTTTTACTCCATTCAATCCCTTTATTTGCAAAGTCAATAGGCTCAAAATGTTGAATTCCTTGGCATTCAATACCTAAATTATAATCAGGTAAATAAAAATCTAAACTTTGTTTACCAAGCCATTCAAATTTTTTTTGAAATTCATATTTTATATTGTTTTCAATTAAAAAACGCATTGTTTCCTCTTCCAAATGACTCTGATAACACATTGGGCATCCTTGTTTTCTTGAGATATGTTTATCTGGCGATTGCCAAAACACGCCATGTTCAGGACAAATTATACATACTTTTGTTTTTGCATTAACATATTCAACTTTTGAATAATCATACTTATTATTATGTATTATATTTGCTTTTGTAATAAAAATTTCTTTATCCATATATAAATGTGAACATTTTTTACAGCCAAACCCATTTAAATGACTCCTTGCTTCTTGCCAAAAATCTCCATGTATTGGACATGTTATTTTTGTTTTATTAGCGATTTTACTATACGAATCTTCATGGTAAGCATATTTTCCTTTATGCACTTTATTTGCTTTTTCAACAAATTCATAAAATGAAGTCGTTTTACTTTTCTTTATATTTTCTGATTTACATTCATGACATCCGCAGCCCATTAAATGAATTTCAGGCTTTTGCCAAAATTCTCCATGTTCAGGACAAATTATACATACTTTCGTTTTATTATTTACATATTCAACTTTTGAATAGTCATATTTATCACCATGTATTTTTTTTGAACGTTCAATAAATTCAATATTAGAAAGCTTTTTCATATATAAGTATTTTATTATAAATAGTTATGTAATTTTAATTTTTCATAAAATACTTGCTATATTTTTTATTTTTGTTATCATAATTAACTGTTAATTCTATTGTACTAAATTGTTTGGCTGTTCTCATGGCTTTTATTATTCCATCCTTGCCACATTCTTCATATATTTCACCAAAGTCTTTCCATGGCAATTCATCTGTTCCCAATCTTATATATCTTATCTTATTATATAATCTGCCTTTATTAAGAGTTAAATAAATTCTCTTCGTATCATTAATATCAGTATCACTATCAAGGCAAATTATTACATTTGCATTAGCCTTTTGTACTAATTTTTTATATAACTCACTATCATCATCTATAAATTTACCCATCATTCCAATTGAATTAGGATAATATATACAGTCAATAGCACCTTCAACAAGATAAATGTCGCAATCCCATTGAATTTTGTCTTCATGGAGAACTATATCGTTTTTATTTGCATCACAGTTCATGTATTTACGCCTTTTATCGTTTTCAGCATACGTTCTACCAATAAAGTAATTCAAGTCACCTGCTGAGTTATATGAAGGTATTACAATTCTGTTTCTCCATTTATATTCTTCTCCATCCCATCTTGTTATTCCAATATTATAAAAGTCAATTATGTCCTGAGTTATCTTTCTCTTTTCAAGATATGCTCTAAGATTTTTATTTATATTGGTATTCAAGTCAATCTTTGTGAATGTTGGCGGTAATTTTAAGAATCTTTCATCAAAAATATCACCGTTATCTTTGAATAAATCAAGATTATAATACTTACTTTCTTTAATATCAGTAATAATCCTAAAATATTCATTGTACATTTCTTTTCCACCTAACGATTTTATCAAAGATGATAAATTACCTGAGATTCCGCATGACCAACAGTGATACTTTCCAATTGAGAACGAAATTTCCAAATTGTACTTATTATCAACATAGCCCTTTTCCTCAGCACAATTAGGACAATTGAACTGATATTGAGTTATGCCGTTATCATAAGAACCTTGTTTGCTTTCACCAAGCAAATTCGTTATCATTTTGTAAATTCGTTGCATTAAATGTACATTTTGTTTAATAATACAAATAAAATCCTTAAAAAACAAAAAATCCCACAACTAAAAGTCATGGGATTTCTTTTTAATAATTAACTATGATTAAAATTCTCTATTTTCTTCAATTTGATACGGAATATATGTCTTTAAAATATATTTATCTAAAAGTTTGTAGTCATAAATCCATTTATACAATAATTCTTGTGCGTTATCTCCATTATAATGGGCTATTTCATTATCAAATTTTTCTGCTTCAGAAACATATTCATTTGATATGTTTGTATTTAATAAAATTTCAACGCCTTCTTCATCTTTAGCATTTTCAAATGTAAAATTTAATATTTTTGAATAAAAATACTTTTATGATTTTGGATAAAATGAATAATAAATAAACAATGTTGAACCAGTCTATCAGCTTTCTGGATTAATACCATTTATATTTACAGTCATGGGTTTCATATATTCTTCAATAGGTAAATCACACAAATCAAGAACTTTAGCACCCCAATGATACATGGTTTCAATTCTATTGTCTTCTTCAAGAGTAACACCACTTTCCGGCCTTATGGCAATTTCTCTTGGGTCATTTATATATTTAGACATTTTATTATTGTTTTTTTTTTATTTTTGGCTTGCTCTATACTTATATTTGCTTATATTTTGCATTGCATCATCTAATATATTTACCAATCCACTTTCAGTTGTATCATTACATAATTTTTTCATTTTTAAAATATCTTTTTCTAACTCCTTTAACAATGGAATAAGACTTTCTGAATTTGGTAACATTGGTAGTAATTTTCCAATTTGAAAATGTTTACCTTCAATACCCATACAACACTCAGTGAAATTGTCTTCAAAATCAGAAATACAATTATTTATTTCATCACATATAAGATGTTCCGCATTACTTGTTGTATTCCAATGGATTTCTTTAACTCTTATTGAATATCCATGTAATGCGCATATAAAATCTATATAGTATTTTTTCATATTTTTTTATTTTTTTATAAATAGTTTATTTTAATAAAATACATAAAAAAAAACAATTCATTTGTCAAAACTATTTATCATTAAATATAGCATTTGGAATGTTTGGATTAGAAGAATATTATAATGATTTATTGAACGAAGCAAAATCACCCGAAGAAATAAAAAGGATATTACATTATCAATTTGTTGAGGGAAAGGGCGTTCCTGAGGAAATATTTGAAAATATACTAAACGCTGACCCAACAAAGAAAAAATCATATACAAAATGGGCTTTAATACATTGGGATTCTGAAAGTAAATTAATTGTAAAATTAGTTAAAGAAGATAAATTCAGAGAGATTTTTGAGTATTTCCAATCAAGACAAAACAGTGGATTAAACCTATCAAGTGTTGGCTCAATAGAGGAAGCCGTAAGAATGCTCCCAACAAATGACCCCGTTTTAACAAAAGTTGGAAATGGCGGTCCTGAGGATAATTATGAAATTGTGTATGACACCCCAGATTGGAAGATAGCAGTACCTCATTCATATCAAGCATCAGTAAAATTAGGACAAGGGTGTAAATGGTGTACGGCAGGTGCATTTGGTGATGGGCCAGGATATTATAGAAGATATACCGAATATGGACCATTATGGATTAACTTCGACATGAGAAGAGGCGAAATATGCCCCGTTGATAAAAAAGAATATCCATATAAAAGGTATCAATTCCTTTTCGAGTATAGAAATTTCTATGGCGAGTTAATGGATTCAAGAGATAATAGAGTTGAATTTGAAAATATTCACATGCCGCAAGAGGTTGTTGATTTCTATGGTGAACAGGATGAAAGATACGCACAAGTAATCAACGGTGAATATGAAAGAGAAAGAGAATACACAGAAGATGATTGGAATGATTACTATGTAATAAGACGTGAAAACGGATATACATTGAAAGGAAGTGAAGATAGTTACCATGAATTATTGTTATTGGTAAAATCAAACGATGAAGTTCCTGTTTATAGTCCTGACGGTGAATGGTTTGTTTATGATGGTGATGATGAATCAGACCCAATTTGCCTTAAACCAGTGCCAAACAATCCAGAAGACTGTGTTGTTGAGCCATTCTACAATGAATATTATGGAGAAGATGCTTATCCATGTATTATATTAAGAACAACAGCAAACGAGTTTTTTGCTTGCTATAAAGAAAATAATGGAAGCAGAAATTCGTCATATTGGACAGCATCACCACTTAAAAATGAACAGTCATATGGAACAGGCAGTCTTGCTTGGTTTATCACCGACAGAAACACATTGTTTGTGTGTGATGAAAAAAGTGAATGTGATTACATGATACCGGTTGGGGACCTTAATACAATGTCTGATTATGATGTCATTGTAAATCCCGAATTTTTATATAGCGAAATATCAAGAGGTGACGGATACCTTGATTATTACTCAGATGGCTCATTCATTCAAGTAAATTATTCAAATGGCTATAGTGCATTGTTCTATATTGAAAAAGACGATTTTGAAACAGTCATTTCAAAAGATGCCCCATTCTATGATGAGGGATATAAAATAGAATATGACGAAGAAAAAGATATGTGTTATATTAGAGGTAGATTTGGTGTGCATTATCTTAGTGCAAATCACTGGGGAACACCTGTTAATTATTCATATGACCTTGAAGAAGAATTACAAGACAATGCCTATATCGTAAGGTACAGACATTCGGGTGACGGTAAATATTATAACATATATCTAAAAGATAAAAATGAATTCTTATACGATTCAAGCGATATAGAAAAACTACCAAGTAAAATAAGACCATCTAAGAATGCATATTCTGCTTTGGTTTATTTTAGAGAAGGTTTCGTTGATTTCTTAAACATCAAAACATTAAGAAAAGAAAGATTTCAAAAAATTGACTTTGTTAACGGAACTGACTTTTATGTTGGGTATAATATGATGCTTAACAATGGCGATATACAAAATGGGGTATCAATATTCTTGGAAAATGGTAAAATAATAGGAAGTTTTGCTAATATAGAAAAAACATTACACAATGGAAGATTCGTGGTTAAAATTAACGAACAAGAACCTTACCTCGGTCTATTTGATGCCAATGATGCAAAACTATATGCATCTGAATATAATTTTGAAAAATATGGCGTTATCGGTGATTATGGTGAATACATTGTATTTTGGAATGAGGAACTTCAAATGTGCATATATGATTCAAAATACCAAAAAATTATAATGACAGGCATAAAAAGAATGAATGGTTGTAACATAATATCTGATGGATATGCATATAAGATATATAAAGATGAAAAAGTGAACGTTTTCTATAAAGGCGCTCTTTTAATACCTGAGACAGCAAATAAAATAATAGCAGAACTTCCAGACCACTCATTTGCATTCACAACAACAGACAATAAGGTTATGTTCTTCAACACAAGGCTATTTTTAATTGGAAGCAAAAATATAATATTCCCGTCAACAAACGGTATAAACAAAGAATATATAAAGGATGTACATGTGGGTGCAGGTATAATGCTTGTAACAATGAACTTACAAGACGATGAAACAGGTAATGATATTGAATGTAGATTCTATGCAGATAAAAACAGATTGACAGCAATAACAACACCTGCCGCACCAAATACACAAGCAAACCAACAAAAAGTTGATGCCATAGTAAACAGTCAGATAACACAAATGGCCGAAAACTTTAACAAAATATACAACAAAATAAGTAAAACAAAATTTTAATGTATGTTAGGTTTAGATGAATTTTATGATAATCTGATTCTTGAGGCAAAATCTCCAGAAGAAATTCAAAAGATATTACACTATCAATTCGTTCAAGGTAAAAACGTACCTGAAAGCATATTTTATTATATATTAGGTGCTGACCCTACAAAGAAAAAATCATACACAAGGTGGCTACTCAGCCATTGGGAAAGTGAGAAAAAGTTAATAGTTGATTTGGTACAAAAACAAGAAGTTGCAAGGCTTTTCCAATACTTTCAATCAAGACAAAATAATGGATTGAATTTGGTTAACATTGGAAGTGTTAAAGAAGCGATAGAAATGATGCCTGATTTTGACCCCGTTTTAGAAAAAAACGGAAACGGTGGACCTGAAGATGATTATGATATTGTTTATGATACGCCTGATTGGAAAGTGGCAGTACCACACACATATGAAGCGTCTGAAAAATTAGGACAAGGATGTAGATGGTGTACAGCAGGTGCATATAGAAACGGGCTTAGTTATTATAATCAATATACAAGGCAAGGCCCGCTATGGATTAACTTTGACATGAGAAAAGGAGAAACATCGCCAACAAATAACAAAGAATATCCATATACAAGGTATCAATTCTGTTTTGAATCAGGAGATTTTAGAGATTCTAATGATGAATCCATTAATTCAATTGAAGACATTGAAATGCCTGACGATGTTCTTGAATTTTACGGAGAACAAAACGAGAATTATAAAGATAAATTAGAAAATACATTAATCAGCGATGAAGAAAGGTATGAACGCTATGACGAAGAAAGAAGTAACCATTCATATCTACTAAAAGAATATGATGGTTGCTACTTGGAACTTATGCCTGAATGGAATAATGATTATGTATTCGATGTAAATGACAATTATTACCTATATGATACAGGAATGGATTCAACAGACCCAATATCATATGTTGACATCAATATTAACGAGCCAATAAGCAAGAATTATGAAAGTTGTTCTCTTATAGAATTAAATGTAGCAGGAAACGATGTTGATAAAGTCATAGCATACGTTGAAAAACAAAACGGATATAGCAGTAATTGGCAAACACTTGAAAGTGTGTATTATCAAGAGCAAATCGGTGACATATTGTTTGTACAAAACGGCCCAAATAGTATTTATGCGTTTAACTTGAAAACAAACGACTGTGCCAAAATAGTAACAGCTAAAAACTCAAACGAGGGAATAGATATAACCATGGGGATACCTTCAGAAAATGGCGCTATACTACATACCGACACACCATTCTTAACAGTAAGGCAAGATAGCGCATATGGATTATTGGCTTTTGATGAAACGGCAATGGAATTTAAAGTAATAGTAAAGTCTGATGTCCCAATTGATGAAAAACGTGGATTTGTCGTAACTGTTAAAAACGGTGAAGAAATAATCCGTGGAACATATTTTACCCATAAATTAGAAAATATAGAGAGCAATGCAACTGACTACATTTTCAGTTACAGTTATGGAGATGGTATTCACGCAATAGTAAAATATACAAGTGGTGAATGGGAAGATTTTTATAACATCTACAATGGTAAAAAAGAAAAAATGATTCTAAAAAAACCATTCAAACAAGTAGATGTCGTTGAAAAAACAGATGAAACATGGGTTCTTAAATTCAATGATTCTGAAAAGGCCCTATTTAACTTTAGATATGACAAAATTGTTTCGTCAATGTATGAAAACATTATTCCTGCACAAAAAGAAAACGGATTTAACATGTATTTTTGTTACAAAGGAACTCAGGTTGATGTTTTAAACATGAATGGCGACTTTATGAAAAATTTTGACATGGTTATCTCTGTAAGTAAAGAAGGAAAATTCTTTGTGACAACATCAAAAAATGGTTATTATATTATTCTTAATTTTGATTTTACGCCATTATTCGATGAAGAGTTTTTGAATATAGAAGAGGTGAGCGAACATTATTTTGCTCCAAGAAAATTATCAGTGAAAAACTTTTATAAATACTTGCTATTGACAAAGCCTGATACTACAAAGTTCATATATGACATACCACAAAGAAAAGTTGTATTGTCAGGTATTAAAGAAATGTCTTCAATGGATTATTCAAATATTGCAAAATTTGAATTAGTAAATGGCGAGAAGATTATGATATTGGCAGATTATGAAGGCCCAGACTTCACGCATAAAATAGCATATGATGAATTAGTTGATGGTGGCTCTTCAAGATATTTCACTACCTTTATAAAAGGAAACAAAATATACACTTATTATTGGTCAAGTTATGACCCAAAAATAGTTATTAATGGTATTGATAGGGCCTCTGTTGCATCGTTTAAATGCAGGTATGAGAATCAATTTGTAATAGTACTTGCTTCAGGTAGCAAAATGAACTTTAGCGTTGACGAAAATGGTGTTTTTACAGTAAACTCATACAGTGGAAATAATCAAGAACAAGATATAAATTGGCTTAAACAATTTCAACCAATCAATCAAATACGTGAAAGTTTCAACTCAATGTTAAAAAGAATAAACGATGTGAAGTTTTAACACTATTTATTAAAAAACGTAAAAAAAATGAAAAAAATTTTTATGGCTATTATTAATTTTTTTAAGTCTCTATTCGGTAAAAAGGAAGAGCCTAAAGACACTGAGATTATCAGTAATGAGAATGACACGATTGTAAACGATGATGAGCCTAATTATGAGCCCATTGATGACCCCAATGATGAGCCAAATGATGAACCAAATTTAGGCCAATCAGGAGAACCAACATCTAACGATTGTAAGATGGTTATTTTAATTGACAACGGACACGGGTATAACACGCCAGGGAAGAAAAGCCCATATTCTTGCTACGGTGTTAAACCTGAAATAGAATTTTACGAATACAAATGGAATAGAGAAATATCAAATGAAGTCCATAAAAGGCTAAAAGACCTTGGATATGACGCAAGAATACTTGTACCTGAGGAAATTGATATTTCATTAAAGGAACGTGCAAACAGGGCAAATGCAATATGTAATGAAGTCGGTACATCAAATGTAATACTAATTTCAATTCACGCAAATGCCGCAGGAAACGGAAGAGAATGGAAATCAGCAAGAGGCTGGTGTGCATTCACAACAAAAGGAACAACAAAAAGTGATGCTTTTGCTGAATGCCTATATGATGAGGCAAAAAAGAACTTCGTTGGTCATCAAATAAGAACTGACAAGACAGATGGAGATAGTGATTGGGAATCAAACTTCTATATCATATATAAGACATATTGTCCTGCTGTTTTGACAGAAAACTTCTTCTATGACAATGTTGATGATGTTAAATACATTTTATCTGATGAAGGTAGAGAAGCCGTTATCAAAACGCACGTTGATGGAATCATAAAATATTTGGATTCAATAAAGAAATAAAATAATTATATTAAATAAAAAAAGGAGGGCTGTTAAGCTCTCCTTTTTTATTTTAAGTATTCCTGTATTACTTTTGGTTTACAGTAACAACAAGTTTACCATTTTTAATTGATGCATCAAGTGTGTCTGAATCACAATCTTCAGGAAGTGATTCTCTTACGCTTACCATGCGTTCTGATGAAACAGTCTTAACTGAATACTTAATGCTCAACACATTTTTCTTGTCAAGATTGATTTCAACATTGTCTGCTGTGGCGTTGTCATCAACATCCATTGAAAGTTCATAAACGCCATCTTTTAATGCAAAGTTTGAAACATTGTTAAACGTTGATACGCCCCAAAATGGAGCAATAAGTTTTACATTGTCAAACATTGAAGCCATTTCATCTTCAAATGACTTACTTTGAAGTAAATTAAATAATCTTTCTAACATAGTACTAATATTTAAAAAAGTTTATAATCTTGTTACAATACGACCTCTTGTTAGGTCATAGGGTGAAATTTCAACCCTCACCCTATCACCTTCAAGTATCTTTATATAGTTTTGCCTAATCTTCCCACTTATAACACATAACAACACTATACCACTATCATCAAGTTCAACCTTGAACATGGCATTTGGTAATGCTTGTATTACTAATCCTTCCTGTACTATTAAATCTTTCTTACCCATTAAATAATTGATTTTTTAACAGTCTCATAGCCAGCTTCTCCATAGTGGAAAATTTCTGCAAGAGTAATTGGTTTTGTAAGTGTTGTTTCAATTCCACGTTCACTAAGAATTGCCTCAGCCTTATCTGTTGCCAACTCCTTAAACTCATATTTTGACATCAATCTACCTTTTCTCAAAAGAGCAGGGTCAATATTCTTCATGTCTTCGTTGAATGTGCAGATGAATTTCATTCCAAGGTCATCTGAAAGCAATCCATCGGTCATGTTAAGAAGCAATGAAACGGCAGATGCACTACCATTTTCTCTTCTATCCCTAATTGCATTCTCACAGTCTTCAAGAACAATAACATGGTTGTTCAATGTGATAAGGAATGAGCCGAATGATGGTTCACCCAAAAGGCTAATCATACTTGCAGGAACATACACAAACTTTCTATTCGGGAATAAATTGACAAGGTGTTTGATGTATGAAGTTTTTCCTGTACCCTTTTCTCCATGGAGAATAACAAGACCACTTTTATCATCTTCAGCAATGAAATTACGGATTTTTTCATCCTCAACTTCAAATCCATCGTTGTAAAGTTTATTAATATCAAAGTTTTGATAAATCTTAACCTTACCCTTATCAAGATAATATCCAGATTGACTACTGCACAATCTCCAAATATTGTTTTCTTCACCCTCAGGAGCAATATAGAATTGAAGAACTGATTCAACAAATGAATTCAATTCATCAATGTGCTTGTTGTCAAAAAGAACATATGATTCCGTTACTGAGGTTTCAAATCTTGCATAAATGTTACTTTTATTCAAAATAATACAGAAACCAAGATTTGTCTTATCTTCCTTGTTTCCAAGAACTGTTGTAAAATAAGGAGTAAATTCAATGTTTTCATCTTTTGGCGTATTTTCCAAAAGGTACTTTGCTATTTTCTTGGTATCAAACTTGTAGTCACCGTTTGTTCTTGATTCATAATCGAATAGATAGCATCCAGGAAAATAGCCATTCTTAGCGTAAAATAAGTTTTGTAATGAAATTCCATCAACATCGCCATATCTGCCTGAACTTTCGAATGGTAATTTGATGTTTTCAATCTTTTTAATTCCTTCAATCATGTGTTAATCAAAATTATTTACTATATTATACAAATAAAAATTATTTTTTCAAAATTAATTAAACTCTTTTTCTTATCCTATACACTTTGTAGTAATTATCTTCAATTGAGAATCTGTTTCCGTTTCTTTCAAAAGATACTTCATCCCTTATTTGAAAAAACGACCCGCTATATTTTGACACGACAGGTTTTCTTTTTCCTAATCTATATGAATAATGGAGGTTATCCCTAACAAATTTTCCCATGGTCAAAATCTTTTATTGATTTTATTGTAATCCCCAATTCCATGTACCTTATATAAGTTCTTATATTCAAGAATATTCTTTAATGAGCTTTTCACATTTGAAAATGAGAATCTTTTTATCGGGCCCCATTTCAGTTTATTCTTTACAAAGTCATATGTAATAACATAGCATGGAGAATCTTTTATAAGTTTTTCGCATTTCATATTATCAAATTTTTTCCCAAGATTCATAAAGAAGCCATCTTGTTAAATCAAAAAGGCTACGTGCTCTTTGTGGGCCATTAAACCCGTTTCCATTTATTATATGACTTGCTGAATTTCTCCCAGATATTGCATTCGGCATAAATATATGCTTATACTGATAATGATTTTCTTCGTACATGTAAACCGAATACATGTTATCGGTCATTGCATACTCTTTTTTTGATTTCATATCTTATATGGATGTTTTATGTCATTTCCCTCGAAGCTTCTTCTTGGGAAAAAGTTATTATCAGAAAAATACAAGCCTTCAGTTATATATGATGCGCCATTTTTACTAAAATCATAATCGCCATCATAGGGAACTGGCCCTATCTTTGCAACCTCACCTTCTTCATATATAAAATGGTTTTCGGTGTCAGAATTTAGTTTTTTAGCACGTCTTATTAACTTACTCATTTTTTGATATTTCTGTTCTAATTGTTTCTAATTCTTTATATAGTATGTTCTTTTCTGAAAAGAACGTTCTTGGCTTTATTTCTTGTTCGGATACAAAATTAAGACTATTCTTGGCCCTTGTACACATAACATATTGAAGATGCTTTTCCTCTTCTATTTCCCAATCGCTTTCAGCAAGTTTACTTGGAATCAATGACGGGCATATTATAAATACATTTTCAGATTCAAGTCCCTTTGCCCTGTGTATGGTTGATAATTCAATACCGCCATTTTCCTCATTTGAAAATATCTCATTTATAAATTTCTCAATATCTTCTCTATTTTCAACTGTTTTTGGAAAATTTTCTATAGTTTTTATCGTATCCAATAGTGAAATTATAATTGGATTTGACATTGTTTCATGTTTATCAAGGCCAGTTTCCTCAGTTAGAAAATCCCATGTAGCAATAAGCCTACGCTTCAAACTATCCAATATTTCAGCAGGTGTATCACCATATGAACAGTCTATTGCTGTGATAATTGATTTACCAAGTTCTTCACCTTTGAAATACATCTTTTTACCGTTTGCAACGCCCATTCTGTAAAACTCCATCAATGGAGATATGTTTCTACACAACACCATATCGCCATTCTTAATGTCGCTTACATGGGCCCCAAACACTATTTCACCTTCAGGAGCATCTTCCCTTGCATGGATATTGTTATTTGTATATTGTTTTGCATAATCTATGATTCTCGTTCCACACCTATAATTTGTTGTCAATGGAAACTCTTTAGAGTCACGCCTGAACAAATCCTTATCTTTAAGATGCTCAAATGATGCAGTATCACTTCCGCACCATGAATTGATTGTTTGGTCCCTATCGCCAAAAGAGAACATTCTTGTTTCACGCTTAAAACACCTACTAATAACGTCTTGTTGTGCTATAGAAGCATCTTGTGCTTCATCAAGCATTATTATGTCTGCCGTATATTTCTTTGTATAATATCCATATTGGCTTGGATACCAAAGCAAATCCTGAAAATCAACAATGTCTGTTGTTTTATACCCCCAATCAAGAATCTTGCTGACAAATGCACATTCATCTGCAAGCAATATCATTCCATATTTCTTTTCGGCAAGTCTTTTTAACTCACGCTCAGACTTTTTGAGATTATGGCGGGCCTTATTTATCAAATCAAAAACATTGGACTTATACATCATCCTTGCATTCCTTGGCATTGCCAAATATTCTTCGCTTGCAAGTTCATCCATGTTTTTGTTTATGTAGTTCCTGTATTTGTCATCATCAATATTTGGATTGAATTCAAAATGTTCAACAAACATTCTATATGCAAGTCCATGGATTGTATATACCTTCACATTCTTTCTATCCCCAATCTTTTCAACTAAGGTATCTCTTGTTGACCTATTGTGGGCCAAAAGCATAACACGCTTATCAGTCTTAATCCTATTTGCGCATTCAACCAGTGTTGTTGTTTTTCCTGCACCTGCAACTGCCTGAATAATCATGTTTAATATACCATGCTCAGCAAAATCAAATATTGCGTTTTGCTCTTCACTAAACTTTATTTCTCCCATTATTATATTTTTGGTATAAATAATTTTTCAACTGTTTGTTTTGTGATTGTTGGATTCATGGCATTAGTCACTTCCTTTGACCATATACATTCAAAATTATCAGGCATTGCATACTCTGATATATAAACCTCATGTCCTTTCTTTGCCATTTCAACTAACCATATATAGAATTTATCAAAATCAAAATCTCTTGAAAATTGATATTGTTTCGTGTTCCTGTAAGGTGGGTCACAATATATAATTGAATTATCAGGAATTTCTATTGTATCATAATCGCCACTTGTAAACACAACGTCTTTAAGATATTCAGGCTGCTTCATTGTGTTTGCAATGTTCTCAGCAATATAATCTCTCGCCTTTCCGTTTTTACCAACAACATTGTGGCCAGAATATCCTCCATCGAAAAATCTGCCATTAAATGATGCCATATATCCAACCCATCCGATTATATCATCAGTGTACCTATCATTTCTTCCATGGAAACAATCTCTAACATCATCATAATATTCCTTTGGTATGTTTGTTGGCATTTCTTTTCCTTCAATTAAAGATTTCCACATAGCAACCAAATACTTGTTCTTATCAGACGCAAGCCTATTTCCACTAACACGCTGAATCACAGAACAACTTCCACAAAAAGGCTCAACATACCATTGGCCTTCCTTTCTGTTTTTCAACAAGATAGGCAATATATCATCAACAATTCTATTCTTATTTCCCTGATATTTCATTCTTTTTAAAAATTTTCATATAAATTATACAAAAAAAATATCTTTTTACAAAGTAAATGATAATTATAGCAAAACATTTAGTATAGTGAGCGCATATTAAAGTATGTTACCGAGCGCCGTTTACTCGAATAGTTTTTAGCAGACTTCGGTCTGCTTTTTTTATGCCCTTAAACTATTTATACTTAAAGATAAAACCGAAAATTTGCATGGAGCAATACGATAAAAATAAAATGGTCCCAAATACACAGTGGCTTGTAACTAATTTCAAGGCATTTAATACCAAGTATTTTGGTGGTAAATTACCAATGCCAAAATTTAGTTATAGGTGTCCTGCTAATAATTGGGCCTGTTATAATAACGAAACGGCTGAGTATAATGGAAACAAAATCACCAACGTCACATCATCAGGTGAAATGGCATTTACAAACAGATATTACAGGACCGAATCATCAATACAAAACTCATTGCTCCATGAAATGATTCACATGTATTGTTTATTCGTTTTGAAAATTGTTCCAGAACATGGACAAGAGTTTAACCAATTGGCGGAAAAAATTAACCAAGACGGTTGGCAAATATCAGAAAAAAACGATAAAAGCGACACAGACATATTAATCCAAGGTGAAAAAATACCTGACATTTTAAATGATAAGGAAAACCAAGGTGACAAAATAATGAATGGTTCTGATTTCAATGAAACAGCACAAAAAATGTTCGCTGAATTACAACAATGCAGAGAAAGGTTAGCAAAAATACAACAAGCAAGACAAATGAACGAATGTAAAAAACTCATAATATCAGAAGAACAGGAAAAAAGACTTATAGAACTTCTAAAAGAATCAGATATACAAAAAGCGCAAATGCCTGTTGATAAAAAAATGAACAAGCCGTATTGTATAGACCCTGAAAAGGTTCTTATAGTCAAAAAACACCTTGATAACAACTTCAGACAATTCAATTATACAACATTGGAAGGTGGTAAGAAAAAGAAAATCAAAATTGTCGGTATGATGGATGGTGATAATGTGTTAAAATATATGTACACTGACGATTTGAAAGATTATCTTATTGATACATTCCAAAAAATGTTCTTGGATAAAACAGAACGTGAGTTATTCTTGACAAAAGTCATGGATGCTTGGTTGAATAATAAAATTGGCGTACATGGAACGCTTGACAGTAATTTTTTGATGTAAAAATGAAAATTATATTGACAGAAGAACAGTTCAAACACCTTATATCTGAAGTTTCAACGTCAGAAATTGACGCTGAGTGCAAGAATGTTAATTTGACCCCAACGGATGCGCAAAAAGAAGCCGGAAACTATAAAATGGGTCATTTTTCAGTTAAAGGCATGCCAATTTCAATAGAAAACCCCAAAGGCTCAGTTAGAAAATACAAAAACGATAAAGGATATGGTGAAGTAACCATGCAAAATCACTATGGATACTTTAGGAACACAAGTGGTAACGGAAAAGACGGTGATGCCGTTGATGTTTTCATTGGCCCATATCCAGATGACTTTGATAAAGTATATGTCATTGACCAAAACAACAAAGATGGTGAATTTGACGAAAGTAAAGTTATGATTGGCTTCAAGTCAAAAGAAGAAGCAAAAAGTGCATATTTATCAAACTACAATAAAGGTTGGACTGGGTTTAGGTCTATTACTGGTGTTTCTTTAAGACTATTCAAAAAATGGCTTTACAGGGGCAATAAGCAAAGAAAACCTTTCGCTGACTACGTTGAAATCCAAAAGAAAAAATTAGAAGAAAGTAAACTTAATGAATCTGCATATATTGACAGGATTAAAGGTAAAAAAGCAATGATTCATTATGAGAAAAACGGTGATAACGGAACTGACCGTGCAAAAGGAAATCTTTTAAGTGGTGAAAAACTTAAAACCGACTTAATGGATAAATCAAACAACGACACATACAAAGTACAATTAAAAGGCGGATTGATGTCATATAACATAACATCAATTAAAGGTGAATACGTAATGCAATATTTCAAACACTATTTTGATTCACAAAAGGCAAAAGCAGAAATTGGTGGCAAGGAATATGAAATGGACATGGAAGCAAACGAGTTTAATGATTTCATGAATCAATTCAAAAGAAAAATTGAAATTGTCGTTGAAGATTATATGAAGGATTTAAGAATGCGTCCTGATACAGAATTTAGGGCCATATCAATTTATCCAATAAAAAGTTCAAGCAACTTTAATGTAAAAATGGCACAAGAATTATCAAAGTTACAAGTATGTGGAATGCCAATTCAAGCAATTGACACAAATATACTCACAAAAGACTTGAACAATCTTCAAATTGACTCAGATTTTGTTAGAATGAATCAAGGATTTTATGATTCACCAAGGTCAAAGAGAGAAACTTCTGTTATGAACTTCCTACAAAACGATATAAACAGAAGCACAAACATACAAAAAGCACAACAAACAATTAATTTAGTAAACTTACAAACGAAAAAAATACTTCATTGTATCCAAAACTTAAAATATGCAAAAAATCAAGAAACCGCAATAGACAGAATTGCAGAACATTACAAACTTTATGCTGATTACATAAAGCAAATAATACGTGATGCACATTATCACAACGAAATAACTGATGAAGACTCAAAAGTTACTTTATATAAGATAATTAAACCTATCAAATATTCAAAAGGCCCATCAATAGAAAACAGAACAAGAAAAATTATTGAAATGATTAAAACACGCCTATGGGGTGAAAGAAGTGAAATTGATGGTGAACCTTATTTGAAAAACCCATATGAAATATGTGAATGGAGGCCATCACCATTTGAAATCAAAAAAATATCAAACGGTGAAAGAATGGGACTTAGAAACATATACAGATTTGATGATGACCCACACACAACAAGTCCTGAGACAATAAAGCATGTACAAGAAGAATTGGAAAGAATAAAAGGAACATTATTTATTGTTTTTGATGATAACATAAGCGGTGGTTCAACATTATCTGATGTTTGCTATCAATTTATGCAAAAAGGAATAGAAAAGAGATATATGCTTCCGATAACTTTTGGACAAATGTCAGAAAGTTGGACTCTTGGAAGAATACCATTATTTAAACCTGAAGGTGGATTTAATTTTACAAACGACCCATCTTTATCACCGTCAAGACGTGAAGTTTCACCTGAAGAACAAGAAATAAAGAAATTGTCAACGAACATTGAATACGGCTCAGAGTTTGTAAATGGATACAGCAAGAGAAAGCAAAACCTAAAAATATTATGGGTTGATGATACAAGAAAGCCATTCAAACAATTTGAATTAGCCGCACAAGGAAAACAAACAAGTAAAGTTGGAATGAACAACCAAATTGCGTTTGTTGAACTAATGAAAAAATATAATATAATGTTTGACTGTGTGCATAATTACACTGAGTTTGTTGAATACATACAGAAAAATGGTGTTCCTGAATTCATATCATTTGATAGGGATTTAGGCGCTGCATCAACTGATGGGAAAAGTTCAAAAGATTGTGCTATATTCTTAGTGAATTATTGCAAAAAGCATGGTGAACAAATACCAATGTATTATATACATTCAGCAAATTCTTCAGCTTTCAAGGAATTAACAAATGTTCTATCAACTAATACATTATTTGTTCCTCAAAATAAGAATTTTAGTTTTGAAATTCCAAAAAGAGCAAGAATGAAATAAAAAAAAGCCCGAACTAAATCGGGCTTTTTTATTAAGCGACTGTTACGGCACTTAATTCAGGACAAGAAATTTTGAACACATATCCTTTTTCGTAATCATTCTCAAGAAGTTTGTCCGTTAGTTTGTCTTCGATGTTTTCTTGAATACACCTAATAATAGGTCTTGCACCGAAGTCTTTTTCATCTTGTATTTCTTTAAGAATGTATTGAACAACATCGTTGTCATATTCCATGGAATATCCCATTCCATTTAACCTGCTCTCAAGTTTACCAATTTCAATCTTAATAATTGAATTAAGGTCATCGTCATTCAATGTGTTAAAGTATATAACATCATTGATACGGTTAAGAAATTCAGGTGGAAATCTATTTTTAAGTTGTTTCAACAAGATTCTCTTTGTATTTTCTTCCTCATCGTTAGCAAATCCGATTCCTTTACCAAATTCACTTGCAGCCTTTGCACCAACGTTTGATGTAAATACCACGATTACATTCTTGAAATCCACACGCTGGCCAGAGTTATCTGTTAAGAATCCTTCATCAAGAACCTGTAAGAAAATGTTGTAAACCTCAGGGTCAGCCTTTTCAATTTCATCAAGCAAAAGAACGCAATGTTTCTTATTTTTGATTGTTTCAGTCAATTGTCCACCCTCTTCATATCCAACATAACCAGGATTTGAGCCAATAAGTTTGTTTACTGAAACCTTATCTGAATATTCAGACATATCAAATCTAACAAGGGCCTTTTCATCACCGAATAACTCTTTAGCAAGTTTCTTTGCCAACAAGGTTTTACCTGTACCTGTTTTACCAATTGCCATGTAACTATACATGCAACCATTATTGCTAAGGCCAACTCTATTACGTTTCAACGCCTTGCAAACAGTGTCAATTGCCTCATCTTGACCAACAACACTTTCTTTAAGCCTATCATTCATTCCTGACAATTTCTTCTTGTCATCTGAATTAAGATTGCTTACAGGAATACCTGTTTTAACTGAAATAAGGTTAAGAATGTCATTAACAGTTACAGGAATATGGTTTTCGTTACGGTCCTTTTCGTAACTATCCTTTTCCTCGTTATATTGTTTCTTCAACAAAATAATTTCTTTTGAAATAGCATCAGCACTTTCATAATCCTTTTCCCTCTTTGCTTCATCCATCTTATCCTCAAATAACGTAATACGGGCCTTCAGTTCTTTAAGAGCAGTAGGCTCGTTTGATGTACCATTCAATGAACCAATTTCATCAAGAATATCAATTGCTGAATCAGGCAAATTACGTTCTGAAATGTACTTATCCGCAAGTTTTACACATGCTTCGATAACACCATCTTCATATCTAACCTTATGGTAGGTCTCATATGATTCCTTAATGCCATCCAAAATTCTAATTGATTCATCAATACTTGGTGATTCAACAATAATCTTTTGGAAACGTCTTGCCAAACTTGGGTCTTTATCGAATGTCTTTCTATAAGAAGCAAAATCTGAAGTACCGATTACTTGGATTTCACCGGTTTCAAGACCACGTGAAAGCATTGAAGAGATTTCATAGTCATTCTTACCTTTATCAGCAAGAATTGCACCAATATTATCCATGAATAAAATGAAATTCCTATATTTCTTGATTTCATCCATAACGCCCTTTACACGTTCCTCAAACATACCTCTAAGAGTAGTACCTGCCATCATAGCAGTCATGTCAAGTGAAACAACCCTCTTGTTAAGTAAAAATTCAGGAACTTCGCCATTAACAATCTTATAGGCAATACTTTCACCAATTGCTGTTTTACCAACGCCCTCGCCGCCAACAAGAATTGTGTTGTTCTTGTTTTTCCTACCAAGGATTCTAATGATTTGTGCAATTTCTTTCTCACGGCCAATGATTGGCTCCATCTTACCGCTTTCAGCCAAAGCATTCAAATCAGTGCAATATTCATCTATATAAGGTGTTTTTGATGAAGTCTTGCTTGATTTCTTACCACCAGTCATCTGATTCATTTCGTTTTCAATGCTTTCTTTCATCTTACGCATTGCTTCCTCAGGAGTTTTTGCTTGGATAATCTTAACGCCCATTCCGTTCCCAAGATTTCCACTCATAATACCATTTTCATCGAAACTTACCAAGCTGTCTTGGAGTTTGTCTTTGAAAACACCATAAGTAAGGCCGGCTTTGTTGAAAACTTTCCTGATTTTGTTTCCATCATCACTATCTCCTAAAATAGCAAGGAATACGTGTTCTGAAGTCACCTCTTCACTTTCAAGTTCCTTTGCTATTTCACTTGCCTTGTTTACTATTTCATAAAATTTATTGTCAAAATTAGTCTTTCTATTGCTTTTTACAGCACTAAGAGCCTTTGAAGAAACAACTTGATAGAAAGAATTATATATGGCATTCATTGTTGTTGTCATCATACACATCTCAAGCCTCTTATACAGATTGTTATTCTTCTGCACTAAAGACCCAAGAAGGAAATAATTCAAATCAACAGTTAATGTCGGTAATTCCTTAGATAAATCGTTAATAATAAAATCCAAAAGTTCTTCAAGTTCATTTGACATATTAATGTTGTCAAATGATTGTTCGTTAGCATTTTTTTCAATCTCTGCCATATTCAAAAATTTCTTGTTAAGGCTAATGTACAAAAAATTAACAATAAAAACAAATGTTTTGATTTTTGGCAAAAAAAGCGTATATTATTATAATAAAATACATTTTGTTATGATTATAAAGAAAGTATATGATGAGGAAACAAGAACGCAAAAAATATGGTATGATTCATCCATGATATACTATACAGAAATGGTTGAGGATGAAAATGAAAACTGTGGAAATCTTTTTGTTGTGTTCAAAAACGGACAAAAATACGTCTATAAAGATGTAAGATTTGAGGATTATCTTGTTTTTATCAATGGTGGAACTGACGCATCACAAGGAAAAACTCTTAATAAGGTAATTAAGAGCAAGTACGACTATGAAAAGATTGGTGATGCTGATATGGATGAATTAGCAATAGAATTGCAAAAAGCAATGGAAGAAGAACTTGATGTTGCAAACACATATTTCATTTCAGGGCATAGAAATATTACAGAAGAAGAGTTTGAAATGAACTATAAATTAGCAATAGACTACGCACTATATGAAAATCCAAATGCAAAATTTGTTGTAGGTGATTATTACGGTGTTGATATTATGGCTCAAGATTATTTAATGGATGCTTTGCTAATTGACCCTAAACGTGTAACAGTGTATCATATGTTTGATGCACCAAGAAATAAAAACGAAAAAATAACAAAAACAAAAGGTGGATTCCAAACTGACGAAGAGAGAGATGCGGCAATGACAATGGCTTCATCAAAGGATATAGCGTTTGTAAGAGACCATACTAAAATTTCAGGAACAGGCTCAAATATTTTAAGAAGGTATTTATTAAAAACTTTTAATTAATTTAGACTATTTATAATTGAATAAAAAATTGAAAATAATAAAAACTATAAACAAATATTTGACATGGAAAATTATAAAATAAACCACGAATTAAATCAATACGATTACTCAGAAGGAATTGAATTCCAAGGTCTTATGCCTGAAATAATGAAAATTGAAGGCATTGAAACAACAGGTGCAAGCGAAATTTCAGTAAAAAACTTTGGATTTGATGCTAAGGGCTGTGATTCATTGGAAGTTGTTGACATTGACACTATAATGAATAAAGATGATGATGGTGGAGATGAATCAGGATTTACACCAACTGTTTATGGGTTTATTTCTTACGGAGATTCAGCAGGAACAATAGAATACGCAACAGGTAGAGCGGAAACAACAGAAGATAAAACAACAATAGGACAAGATGAATACACAAAAATAAAAGTAACAGAAAATACAGTTCCTGAATTTGTTAATAATTATTATTATGTAATTTCAACAGCACAAATTGGTGACACACTTTACCAATTATACGACACAAACAAATCACCAATTGATATATGGGTTAAATTACAAAACTAATATTTTAATTAAACTACATATATAATAATATAAAGTCAGTCAGAAATGGCTGACTTTTTTTATGTGTTCATTAAACTATTTATAAATGATAATTTGTCTATAAATGAAAACAATATACATAACAGAAGAGCAAAAGAGAAAAATAATGTTGGCTGAATCAGCAGCTGACCGTGCTGTAAATACTTACATAAGAGAATATACAGCACCATATTTCCAACCAATGATGGACACACCTCTTAGGGAACTCCCTGATATGATACAAAGGATTTTGAACCCAGGTGATGAGGGTGAATCAGGATTGTTCACATCTGTTGCAGACCATCCGGATGGAAAAAACACATTTTTCGATTATTTAAGAGCAAATTTCCTTCAGCAATTTGGATTAACATATAACAATGGTATTAAAAAGTATATTAAAGGTATTGCAAGAATAGCAATAACAGAACTTGGATTTTACAGTTTTGGCTCAGAAATGCAAGGCGGTAAAATTATGAACCTTGGAAAGTTAATGAATAGAATATGCAATAGAGAAAACCTATTGCACGAAATGGGATTGCAGTTGGACGGAAATTTGAACGGATTTTCATATGACGAACTTATTGAATACACAAAGCCATTCATTGAAAAATTCATGGAAGTTACAAACAGCGAATTGGATTCTTCAGAATATTCAGATTCACATGATTATACAGTATTTGAAGTTAAAGACCATTTAGTTGGTGGGTATAACACAAGAATGTTTGTTCCTACTGAAGAAAGCAAGTTACATCTTGCAATGTTGAAAAATTACACTGATTGGTGTATTTGTGGACAAAAAGGTCAATTTGAATATGGTCAATATACAAGTGATGGTGGAAAATTCTATATATTGGAAAAACGTGGTTTTGAAGATATTCCCAAAGAACAAGGTGAAAATTGTCCACTTGATGAATATGGCCTATCATTAATATCTGTTATTGTTGGATTGGATGGTGAGCCTGATAATATAACCACAAGATGGAACCATGACTTTGATGGGGAAAATGTACCAGGATTACAAACTTCTGTTGATTTACAAAGATTAACAGGAATCAATTATAGAGCAACATTCAAGCCAAGAAGCGAGGAAGATGCTGGCCGACTTTCAGTGTATGAAGAAAAAGTTCCAACAGCACAAGACCAAGTACATAACAAAGTAAACGCAGGAATTATGGATGGTGTAACAGCAGGTGGAGCAATGGAAGAAGGTGCTGAACCTGGTGGTCCTGATGTATTTATGCTTGGTCCTGAAAGGTCAATGGACTTAAATCCATATTACCATGTAAACGAATCTTCAAAAAACAGCGAATTTGAAGAAAATTTCAAAAAAATCGCTGAGTTTATGGAAAAAAGCGGGCTACAAGTGTCACCATTCCCAAAAGTTCATTTGGATTGGTCAGAACAAGATGGTTTATTCATTAAAACTGGCTTCTATTCACCTGAAGAAAAGGAAATTACTGTTTTCTGTAAAGACAGACACCCTAAAGATATTTTAAGAACTTTTGCGCATGAAATGATTCACCACTCACAAAATTTGAGGGGAATAAACCTCACATTCACCTCAAATGATGACGTGAAAGACAATAAAGAGTTGGAAAAAGTTGAAGCAGAAGCATATCTAAAAGGTAATATTTACTTCAGAAAATGGACTGAATATGAAAACTCAGAAAAAGAAATGCTTAAAGAAGCAAGAATCATAGATGACACAGACCCTGAAGATGTTGATTTATCATCATTCAATATAAAACGTGAATTAAATCCAAAATTTTGGAAGAACAATTTGCTTGATTCAAGAATCAGGCTTAAACTCATGGATATTGCAGATGATTTCATTGAATTCTTAGGCGTTGATTGGGTAAAGCCCGATGATGTCATTATGACAGGCTCTTTGGCTAATTTCAATTGGAATGACAAATATTCAGACATTGACTTACATGTGTTAATGGATTTTTCAAAGGTTGATAGAAGAACAGACTTTGTTAAAAAATATTTCGATTCTTTGAAGAATTTATGGAATGATGAACATGAGGGTCTTAATATATTTGGTTTTCCTGTTGAAGTATATGTACAAGACACAAACGAAGCGCATGCATCAACAGGAGTTTACTCATTAGATAAAAATGAATGGCTAACGGAGCCAAAAAGAGACACATTAGCAAAGGCAAAAGTAAACAAACATTTGATTAAATCAAAAGTTGCAAAATACATGGACAATGTTGATGAATTAATTGATTTATACAAAAAATACAAAAAAGATAACCATAAAATTGAGATTATAGCACACAAAGCAAACAAACTTTGGGACACCATCAAAAATGAAAGAAAAGGTGAACTTAATAAAGGCAAATCAGAAATATCAAACGGAAACATTGTATTTAAGTCACTTCGCAGACTTGGATACTTAGACAAATTGTATAAATTAAAAACCCAAACCTATGATAATTTAAACAGTTTACCATAATTTTTTTTCATTTTCAATGCTATTTATATGAAAAAAAGGAAAATAATAGATTAAAAACAATCAAATAATATGTCAAATTTTGAAGAAACAATTGCCAGAATGAAAGGACTTTACACTTATGGTAAAGAATTAAACGAAGGCAATGACTTTAAAAGTCACACATTAGAATATCACGCAATTGCAGCAGATGGCAAGAGCTATGGTATTATTAGAGAATGCAATAAATATTATATCAAATCAGCACCTAAGGATAAGGAAATGGTAGCTGAAGCATATGATTATCTTGGCGGTTTCTGCAACAGAGGAAACTATGAATACAAGAGTTATGCAAATGCTTTGAAGAACTTTGAACTTAAACTTGCTTCAATTAATGAGGCTTGTGAAGGCAATGTAAACATCGCTACTTTGGACCCATTCAAGAAAGAAGAATTCTTGGTTGAAGGTACTGATAGGATGAGAAATGAAATTGCACGTCAAAGACAAATCATGTACAACGCTTCAATGATTATGAATGAAGCAAACGAAATCGGTGCTTCAAATAAAGACGGTGTTGTTAAGTTCAGTGGTACAAATCCAGAAACTCCAAAGAAAAATGGAAATTCAATAAACGATGGTACTGAAGCAAAGGTTGTTGAACAAGACGATGTTAAAGGATTCAATGGAAACAATCCACATGAAAAACAAACAAGTGGACCATTCAATCAAAAGCCATCATCAGTAAACGAAAACACTTGCTGTGAAAAATGCGGCAACAACCCATGCACTTGCAAGAACTGCAACGAAGAAGCGGGTGATATTGGTGACAACCCATTGATGCCTAACACAGAAAATTGGGGAACAGAGGGAATAGGTAAAGGTAGAGACCCAAAACAAGTAGGCTGGGAAATGGATGGCCAAAAAAATGTAAACGAAGAAACAACTGAATGGGATGAAGGCTTACCAAGTTCAGCAGGTATAGGAGAACCTGACACAGACCATAACAACGACCCATTCAACAACTCAATAAACGAAGGTGAAGAAGATGACTTCAATTCAGACGATGATGGTAATGGTGATGAATCATTAGAAGCTAACGGTTCTGAAGAAGATGGTGAAGACTTCGACTTGAATAACGATGATTTTGATTCAGAAGATGGTGACGCTTCAACAGATACTGATTTTGACGCTGGCCTTGATGATGAATTTTCAGATGAAGAGGGTGGTGAAGACTTCGGTGATGAAGAAAACTTTGAAGGTGATGAAGAATTAGGTGATGAAGAAACAGGTGACGAAGACTTGAGAGCAGAAATCGAATCATTAAAAGCAGAATTGGAAGCATTGAAAGCACAAATCAATGGAGATGAAACTGACGATTTAGGTGGTGAAGAAGATTTCGGTGGCGAAGAAGACTTCGGTGGTGAAGAAGACTTCGGTGGTGAAGAAGATTTCGAAGGTGGTGAAGACTTTGGTGGCGAAGACTTTGGCGGTGAAGAAGACTTCGGCGGTGAAGAAAATTTCGGTGGCGAAGAAGATTTTGGCGGTGAAGAAGACACTGAGGAAGAACCAATGATGGAAGCAAAGAGACAAAGAATGGACAGAATCGTTGAATCAGTTGTTAAGAGAATCTTAAAAGAAGATGAACTTCATGTTTTCGGTAAACACCCTGGTTACAGAAAGCAACCTATGCAATTACCAACAACAGGTGAAGACCAAAATCAATGGGGTAGAGACTGGAACGATGACAGTGTTCACAGCGAAGAACCATTTGGTAGCAAAATTGGTGATGGCGACCCATTCACACAATTGGTAAATGCAGTCACTAAAGATGTTATGTACCAATTAAAGAAAGGTATTCCGATTGAAGGCGAAAATAAAAAAAAAGAGGATTAACTGAAAATTCAGTTGACGAAAAAACGTTCTTAAAATTAAATAATGCATCGTCTACAGGAGGAAATGCTCAACAACCTCCTATAGATGATGCTTCTTTTTCACAAGACCCAATGATGGGTGGCGACCCTAATGCAATGGGAGGCGCACCAATGGATGACCCAAACGCAGGTGGCCCTATGGGTGATGCGCCAATGGATGACCCAAATGCGGGTGGACCAATGGGTGATGCACCAATGGATGACCCAAATGCAGGTGGAACAATGGGAGATGATGAACAAATGGACGGTGGACCAATGGGAGAAGACCCGAACACAGCAGGAGAAGGCTCTGATGATACAATGTCAATAATAAACCAATTATCAGACGAAGATAGAGAAGCTGTTAGGTCATATGCTGAAAGTATGTTAAGTAGAGATGAGACACAAAATGGTGATGATATGGCACAAGGTGATGAACAACCACCAATGATGGAACAAGTTATCTTTACAAAAAAGCAATTAAACATGATACAAGAAAACTTGGGACCAACACAAGATGAATTAATGGATAAAAGCAGAAAAGAGTTACCTAAAAAACAATCAAAGCCAAACAATTCACCTTTCAGTTCTCCAAAATTTGACTAAAACTAAGAACATTATACGTGAACGAGCGTTTGAAAAAGCGCTCGTTTTTTTATTGCCCAAAACTATTTATTATAAAATATTTCTTAGTGAATAGTAAAAAAACATATAATATAATTTCAAATGTAATAAGAGAGTTTAAGGAAAAGTTAAACGAGGGCTCAAGAGACAACCTTTTGATGCCATACCTTGGGTATGTACAAAAATACAACCCATCAATACAAAACATTAGTCAACTTAAACAATTCCTTTTGTCTAAATTTGTAAACGAAGCAAACATAAGAAATTTGTCTTTAGAGTCAAATTATTATTTAGCAGGTGTTACAAGATATTATTTTGAAGGAAAGTTAACAACTGATAAATACATCAATGCACTTTACCCACAAAAAGAAGATAAATTTATACCCGAAATATGCGAAAGACTAAGCGCATTGATTCTTGTTTTAAGAAATGCCTATATTGATAGTGTTGGTACTCAATTTGAACAGCCTGAAGACTTTGGTTCATTGTCTTTGGAAAAACTATTAAGAAAATACAATAAGGCAATTGATAAAGAACTTGGAATAGAGCCCGTTAAAGTTCCAAAAGAAAAGGTTGAAACGCTCAATAGAGATAATCACGTTGGAAACGGATACACATTTGATATATTATATTCATATGATGAAGCAAGAAAATACAATTCATTTACGGAGCCAGGAGCATGGTGTATTACGTATGGTGAACAACACTATAATGGATATATAAGAAGATTAGGAATACACTATGTAATATTCAGAAAAGATGGATTTGAAAATATACCAAGAAGAAAAACCGAAGGATGGTCATACGATAAGCCACAAGACGAATATGGAAACTCATTAATTGCCGTTTTACAAAAGAATAGTTCATGGGAACCAACATATATTACTTCAAGATGGAACCATGGTAGTAGTAAAGACGATTCATATTGTGAAGCAGACCATGCTTACACAACAGATGAATTTATGAGAATTACAGGCGTAAATGTTGATGATTTGAAAAGAATATTCAAGATATGGCAACATGACCGTGAAAAGATTGAATCTGATGCAGGAAACCAAAGAAAAATAGCAAACAAGGAAAAACTTGATGTACTTAGAATTTTCAAGTATGCCCAAATGAGAATGAATGGCGGTAATATAAAGTCAGCATTCGGCGAATTTGAGTCAAGATTAGACACTGTATTAACAAATACAGCAAAGATTTCAGCAATAAGCCAAGAAGCATTAGCAGCACGTAATAGCGCTGACGGTAATGAGGAAGAAGTATTGGCTAAATATGGAAAAATGTATGATAAAGCATTAAATAATTCTGTAAGGTCTTTGCTTGTAACAATAAACGATAATACATGGGCTTGTTTAATTGACGGTAACAAAATCCTATTTGAAACAATACATAAAATAGATGGATGGTATAGAGGTGACTTTACATCTCCTGAGTCGAAGAACGGATACTATGGCTTAGAAGCAAGTGGATACAGAAACGTAATTCTTTGTTCTGTTGGCTCTTCATATATGATTTATGACACAAGAAACCATAAATTTGTTGAAGTAGAAGGGCAAAAAAAGTTCAAATTTATTACAAGAATATCAACATGGGAAATTGATGAAAATAACCCAGACGGCTTCTATGAGGTTAAAATGACTGATAAGCAATTGGCATTAATTGACATAAACACAAACGAGCCATTAGTGTTACCAAACGGTCACTCATGGATGGAAGACCTTCAAAATGGGCATCATTCATATGGAAGAAGTGTACAAACAGAATTCATAAGCCCATCAAAAAATATACTCCATATAATATATGATTCATCTGCAAGAGAAGATTATTGGTATGACATGCCAACAAGACATTTCTTTAACATTAACGAATTAATTGGCAATTATGAATCAATTCAAATAGATAGTTCATTTCCTTATGGTTTAACATTGATAACATCATATGATTCAGGAACACATAAAAACTTTTTAATTAGGAAAGAAAGACTAGTTGAACTAAATGGAATATCTGAATTCTTGTCAGTAAAACACGCAAACGGTCCTTTGTTTGTTTATAGGCCAATTGGTCATGGAACAGGTGATGTTATTTATGATATTGAAACGGGGCAATCATATGAGGTTCCACAAATAGACGGAAAAATTCCATCATTTTTAAGAGGTGGTGATAGACTAATACAATTTAATATCACATACAGAAATTCGTTAGGAAAACAAGAAGTTATGTTTTTCTCAACAAAAGGAAGAGTTTGGCTTAAAAACCCATTAAACGGACAACTTAACTTCATACTATATGGAATAAATGCAGATACAGGACATGTTGACATATACGATGATAATTTACACATGCACGAATTAAAATTAACAGAAAATGAAAATGAATTTACAATAAAAGAAAGAACAATGTACGAAAATAAAAACGTTAAAAGAGTTATTTTAACAAGGCAACAATTGAATGAGGTGTTAAAAGAAGAAAACACAACAACAGTTCAATTGAACACAACAGGCAACACAATCCCTGCTGTAACAAACACGGTTTTAAATAACACTCCAGAAATTAATAATGCAAGCAAATATGGTGATGTAAATCTTCACATATCAAACCAAAAATTAAATGGTTCTAATGATACAGTTCCAACTCAACATGTAGAAGTTGAACGTGGGCAAAATATAAACCAAGCGATACAACAACAAGTCAATCCTACTGTATTAAGCGATGGCGGTGATATTGAAGTGTCTGGTGATGGCATATCAGAACACAAATGTTTTTCTAAAAAACAAATAGAAGAGGCCCGTCTTAAAAAAATACATGAAGGCCACAAAATGACAAAGAAAGAATTGAAAGAAAGTTTTGATACTGATGAACAATGGGCGCATGAAATAAAAATGTTCATGGATGGATTAAGAAGAGGTGATTATTTGTTAGATGGCGATACACTTTATGTTGAAATATTTAGGGGACAAACAGCAGAAAATGACCCAAGATATGCTTACATAAGAAAAGGTGAAAATAGATTGCACGATGACCATTTCTATATGCAAGACAGCCCAACATTAAGTGATTCACAATTAAAAGACATTTATTATAACGCCGGTTGGGAAGATATGTTACCAGAGTTAATAGATTACAACGGATTTGAAATGTACGAAAGTAAAATTGAAATAAAACCCGAAAATAAAGGTAAATTCAATGCGACAAAAGAAAAAACCGGAAAATCAACCGAAGAATTGACCCACTCAAAAAACCCATTAACAAGGAAAAGGGCAATATTCGCACAAAACGCAAAAAAATGGAATAAAAAGTAAAAACACATAAAACAATGAGTAAGCAAACCGTACAAATAACCCCGCAACAATTGGAAGAAATTGTTTCTGAGTCAGTAAAAAGAATATTAAAAAAATCATTAAACGAAGGACTTTTTAATTGGGGTAGAAAACAACAGCCACAGCAACAGCAACCACAACAGCCTCAACAGCAAAATGGAGGGTTTAAAATAAGTCAATCAACACAACAACTTATCAACGATAGGGCACAAGAAATTGTAAGTCGTGCAAGACAGCATAGATTTTTCAATTGGGATGAAAACATGAAAGAGTTTTTAAGACAAGACCCTAAAGTATATGATTGGGTTTGCAGAGAAATAGAAAAGGCAAAAAGTCAGCCACGTCAGCCTTACGCATAAAAAAATAAAAAGAATAAAAGTCAAAAGTCAGTCATAAAACGGCTGACTTTTTTTATTATCTGCAAACTATTTATTGATGATATAATATGCTATGATAGATAACAAAGAACATATAAACGAAGGAATTTTGTCAGATTCATTACCTGAGGATGTAAAAATGGCATTACTAAACAATACAACATCATTGGGTAATAATCCTGCAATTCCTGATATATACGATATGCCATTTCTTTTGAAAATAGCCAACAACAGATTTGATGACATTAAAAATGTGTTATTGAATATTGGAGAAATTGATGACTTTGAAGATACAGAAATAAATTCAATGTTGGCTAAATTAATTAACAAATGTAAAGAAATAGAAAGGCCATATAGGAACGAACTTGAAAAACTTTGTGTTAATTATGTTATAGACACTTTCAACGTTCCTGAAGATTCTGTTGAATTGAATGTTTCATTGTCAGACACAATTGATTTATCAGCAAAATCAATAATTGTTGACCCGATTGACGGTGATGATGATTTCCAATTCGATGATGTTGAAATGGCCTCAAGTATTCGTGGAGAAATATACAAAAGAAGAATATTGGATGCATTGTGCATGGGTGAAGCAATAGTTCTATCATCTGATATTGATTCATATGCGGATAGTATTTCAAAATTTTCACCTGAGTTATGCACTCTTTATTTGAAGATTTTGGCCCTAAACAATTATTCAATGTATATGGCAGATGATTTAGGCATTGATGATGAAAACAAAAAGCAATTAGGCACTGTTAATGTTGAATTTGGTAATGAAGGTGAACAAGTAAGAATAACAGCACAAGGTGTTATATTCCCTGTTCTTCTTAGTGAAACATTACGTGGATTCATGGAATTGTTCATTTCACACGGATTACCAAAAAACAAAAAAATGGCTGAAATAGTCATCGGAAAGTCAGATTTTCTTAAAGCAGAGCCTTGGGATATGAGATTAGGACCAAGTTTATGGCTTCTTATGTCAAAATCATTTAATGACTTAACTTTGGATGAATTACCTTATTTATTAAGAAGAATAGCATCACTTGATGTCGAAAAATTCAATTTTTTGATGAAAGAAGTGTTTGCAAGAACAAAAAAAGGAAGACAAATAATGTCAAAAATATGCGCAAAAGCTAAAGATGACATTGAATATACAAGATTTACCGACAGAATGAGCAAGATGAAAGTTGATAAATCAATAATAACTGATGAATTTATAAACGAAAACGAATTATAATCATGGCAAAAGGAAGTTTAGTAGAAATAAAACGTGGTGAAACGGGAACTGGTCTTCTTATTGAACACGATGGATATATTTCACCTGAAATCGGAGAAAACAAGAAACTTTTCGAGGATATTAACAACGGAAAAGTAAGCGATGATTTCCATTGCCCATACCCTTTCATTGTTTCAGCAGTATTCCAAAAGTTCGGAATAGAAAACGCCAATGGAAGAATATATCCTGAAGACGTGTTGAAACGTGAGGTCCAAAAATACATGGAAAAAATTGCCGAAAAACGTGCAATAGGTGAATGTAATCACCCAAGCGAATCAGTAATTGACCTTTCAAGAGTAGCAATCAATATTGTTGAATTACATTGGGAAGGCCACACATTGGTTGGAAAACTTGAAATAATAACAAGTCCAGGATTTAGAAAATATGGCATGATTACATGTCAAGGGGACCAAGTTGCAAACTTAATATTGCAAGGAATTAAAATTGGTGTCTCTTCAAGGGGTCTTGGTACTGTTACGAATAAAATGGGTGTTCTATATGTTGCCGATGACTACGAAATAGTATGTTGGGACGTTGTTTCTGACCCATCAACCCCACAAGCATGGATTACACCTGAAGACCAAATTCCACAGCAATATATTGAAAGCAAAGAAACAGAAAAGAACCAAATTTTTGAAGAATTAGGAAAATTTTCATCATGGTTGAATGATTAATTTTGTTAAAACACTAAGACTGACGTACTTTTTTGAAATTAAATGATATTTATTATTAAAAATAACAATTAAAATTGCTGATTACTAATGAGCACTAAAAATAAAAGCATAGCATCTCAAGCATTATTGGAAATGGATGCCATCACTTCTGCAATAAAGGAGGAAAGCAAGAAATCATTGAATACTCTTTTATCTGAAGCAGTTAAAAAAGCTTTAAGAGAAAGTTGCAATGAAGAAGATGATGACTACGAAGTTCAAGACGGAGATGACGAAAACGAAAATGAAAACACTTCTGATAACAAAGAAGAAAGCCCAAAAAAATCAGAAAATGAAATTGGAAATCCAGAAATGAATGGTGGTGACGAAAGTGGTAATGATGAAATGAATCAACCACAAGGCGCAGAACCTGAAATGGGTGGACAAGAAGCAGGAGCCGAGGAAGTACCAGGCGCAGAACAAGCAGGTGCAGAACCTGACATGTCACAAGATGGCGCAGAAGGTAGTGGCAATGAAGCAGGTTGGGATGAATTCTCAGATTATCAAGTAGGTGACAGTAATACATATGACCTCACGGGTGAGAATGACTACGACACAGTAGTAAAGGTTTATAAACTTTTGAACGATGAAGACCAAGTTGTCGTTAAGAAAGACGGTGACACACTTCAACTTCAAGATAACAACGCCGGCACTGAATACATCATTGACTTGGGTGGTGACGATGAACAACCAACTGACGATATGAATGGTGAGGAAATGCCTGAAGAAATGAATGAATCATTAGATTTTGATGGTGTTGTTGAAACATCACCTGAAGATTTTGAAGATGATGAAACCTTCGAAGATTCAGAAATGGCTGGATTCCCTGACAATGAACATGACAATTCTTTCGATGATGTTGAATTCGGAGATTATGAAGGCTGGGAAGATGACGCATTTCCAGGAGAACTTGGATATGACGATGTTAGCAATGAAGATTTAGACGGTTTTGAACAAGGTTCAGAATTTTTAGATAATGATAATGAATTAATGGAAGGCAAAAAAATGAAAACTAATAAAAACACAAGAAAGCCAATGAAAGAAAGTAAAGAAAACGTACTATTCGAGGTTGACCTTGGATATACAGACAATTACCAAGATAAGGACCCGATAGCAGGACTTTCTAACAATGAACCTTCTAAGGGTGGCAAATCTTGGCACAAAGGCGTTCCAACAGGAACAAAGAAACCATGGGCCGGTGAAACAAAATCAAAAGGCGACCCATTCAAAGACACTCAAAAAGTACAAGGCAGCGTCAATGAAGAAGACATTAACCCAACTGACGTTATGAACGCAGGTGCAGGTGAAATGGAAGAACAAAAAAATGTTGGCGGTTTCGTACAACAAAATTCAGTAACAGCTTCAAATATTCCTAACAGCAATGGTAGAAAAGCAAGAAGCCAAAGAGGTACTGATGTTAAGGTAACAGGTAGTGCTGACCCACGTTATTCTTCAGCAACAAACGAAAGCAAGGAATTGAAAGCCATTAAGAACGAAAACAAAGAACTTAAAAAGGCTATCTTAGAACTTCGCAAGAGTTTGAACGAAGCTTACATCACAAACGTTAACCTTGGAAAGATTACAAAATTGTTCCTTGAAAACGCAACTTCAAAAGAAGAAAAGATTGACATTGTTAATCGTTTCTCAAATGAGGCAAAAACTGTAGAACAATCAAAAGCTCTTTATGAATCAATAGACAAACAATTAAAGAGAAAAGAACAAATATCTCTTAATGAAACATCAGCAACTGCTAATGGAACTAAAGAGTTAAATGAACAAAAAATCTATAAAAGTAACGATTTAATGAAAACAATTGACCTTATGGGCAGAGTTTTGAATTGTTAATACTATTTATTTACAAAAAAAGAATAAAAAAAAGTAAAAATAAATTAAAATGAGAGAATTTTTAGCATCTGGTCAAGTGGGTAATATCGAACTCAATGAACAGAAAAGAATTAGAAAAGAAATCAATGACCGTTGGTCTGCTCTTGGCATGGTCGATGGCCTCAAGGGAATAGTTAAGGAAAATATCGCTACATTGTACGAAAACGAAGCAAAGGCTCTTCTTTCAGAAGCTACTGCATCAGACAATAGCGGTTCATTCGAAACTGTTGTTTTCCCTATCATCAGAAGAGTTTTCAGTAAACTTCTTGCTAATGACATCGTTTCAGTTCAAGCTATGAACCTTCCTGTTGGTAAGTTGTTCTTCATGCTTCCTGTAACAAGCGAAAGAGAATGGGATTATTTGGATGACAATGGCCGTGTTAAAGACGGTTCAGTTGGCAGACATAAAGGTCTTATGGGCTACGAAAGAACAGACAGAAGAAATGGTAGCACTTACAACCGTTTCTATCTTCCTGACGAAGTAGTCAACGGAATGGCATTTGAATACACAACAGACGGTGGTCTTACATGGACAGACGTTGCTGATGCAACTAACTACGATGAAGCAGTTCAAGCAACAATGACAATTGAAAATGCTATCGTAAGACAAAAATCACCAAACGTAACAAAATACAACAAGAGAACTCTTTACGATTTGTTCTACAATGACTTCTTGTATGACAACTCAAAAGGTAAGATTCGTATCAGAGTTTCTAACGATGTAACTCCTGTTATGTTGGTTGACTTTGAACCAGTTGAAATTGATGGTACAAACGTTAAACCACAAGCATATGCTGATGGTACAATCAGAAACATCATGCTTAAAGTTAAAGGTTTCTCAGCATTCAACGCTGGTAAATTAACAGGTCCTGATGGAAACGAAATGGACACAGAAGCATTCTTGGCTTCATTGAAAGTCTATGCTAACCAAGCAATCGAATCAGAAAGTGGCAACACTACATTCGAACAATACGAAGGTATCCCATTCAGAGTCGTATCACAAAAATACGGTAAAGGTATGGTTGAATACAACAACGTCTGCACACCTGACGGTTCAATCCTTATTGACCTTGACTTGGCAAAACCAGTTAAGAAACAAGGTGACTCATTAGACGGTTACAAAGGTATTGACTACACTGAAACAATTGACCCATCAATGTTCGCAGTCGCTTGGTCACAATACGACTCATTAGAACTTGAAACTGAAATCGGTGAAGTTTCTTTCAAACTTGACAGCGTAACAGTTGCAGTTGAAGAAAGAAAACTTAGAGCAACATGGTCACCAGAACTTGCACAAGACGTTAGTGCTTTCCATAACATTGACGCTGAAGCAGAATTGACAGCACTTTTGTCAGAACAAATCGCTGCTGAAATTGACCGTGAAATCCTTAGAGACCTTAGAAAGTTTGCTCCATGGCAAGCAAGATGGGATGTCAACGGATGGAGAAGACAAGCTGGTTTCTCAACCAACTATACTCAAAAGGACTGGAACCAAGAGTTAATGACTAAGATTAACCAAGTTTCAGCTCAAATCCACAAGACAACTCTTAGAGGTGGCGCTAACTTCATCGTTGTGTCATCAGAAATCTCAGCAGTCTTCGATAACTTGGAATACTTCCACGTTTCAGACGCTAACGCTGAATCAGACCAATACAATATGGGTATTGAAAGAATCGGTGCTCTTCAAAACAGATACCAAGTTTATAGAGACCCATATTCACCAGCATGGTCAATAATTATCGGTCATAAGGGTAAATCATTATTGGATACAGGTTACATCTATGCACCTTATATCCCAATGCAATTGACCCCAACCATCTACAACCCTGAAAACTTTGCACCTGTTAAGGGTATCATGACAAGATACGCTAAGAAGTGCGTTAACAACAGATTCTACGGAGCTGTTAAAGTTGATGGTCTTGTACAATGGGACCCACAAGAAATTAGATAATCTAACATCTAATAATAAAAAAGGAGAGACCTCAAATCTCTCCTTTTTTTATGCCCTTTTGACTATTTATATAGAAAAACACCACTAATAATGGTTATATCAGAAAATAAATTATCTCAATTAATATACAACTCAATAAAATCCATTTTAAGCGAGGAAAAATCAATCCTAATCAATCGAAAGAAATGGGAATACTTGGACTATGAAAATGGTGAAAGAGTGCTTGAGAGCACCCCAAAATCAATCGTAATATGTTCAGATGATTGCGGCATCAGGTTAAGCGCATATAAAAGGTACGAACACCCTGACAATATGAATCCCGCAAACGGTTGGTATAACAAATATTGGAATTACTTAGGATGGGAAGTAAACGCCGTTATATACAGAAATGGACATTGGGAAGTATTTGATAATTCATTTCCAAGAAAATTCAAAAATAAGCAAGAAGTTCTATCTTTCATACAAAGAGCAAAGTCATTCAATTTGGCTAAAAAAGAACTAAATTTAATTTAATAAACGTATAATAAATATTGTAATGAGTAGAAAAATAATACACAAAAACACTTTAAATGTTGTCAACAATAATCCTAAATTACCATTATCAGAAGAATTATTACACGGAGAAATTGAAATTAATTTTGCAAAAGGATTTGAAACAATTTCTACACTAAATAGCGAAAGTGGAATTACAACATTTTCTTGCGATGAGATAAGAGATGCTAAACTTTCAGCACATACAGAAAATTCAGCGCTACACTTACCACAAGTAACATCAATTGATAATGGTAAAATTATACAAGTAGTTAATGGAAAATTTGCTTTAGTTACTCCGATTACAGTTTATTACGGTAATGAAACACCAAATAATTCAATTGGAACAAATGGTGATATATACTTACAAAGTTAATAATTTTTCATAAAATTAAAAATATGAAAGATATTTACATCAAAAAAGAATCAGAATATATTAAGGCGAATTATTTTTATAAGAAAATTGATAACAATTGGGTACAATTACCAAAAGAAGAATTATATAATGAAATTTTACTGAAAAATATATTACTTTATAATAATTAATTAAAACAAAAAAAAGCCAACTATTATTAATTGGCTTTTTTAATACACGCAATTCATTATTTAGCATTCGTCAAAAACTTCGTCAATATATGAACTAATATCTTCATTGTCTGGCCAATCTTCAATGAAACCATCTTCATTGATTGTTAGATTCATATAATCGCCATAACCTTCATCATCAAGAGACATTAAATCAGGAACATATCCTTCATATTCATCAACTTTTCTCATAGAATTGTCGTACATGGTATATACACCCTCATCAACAACTTTATAATAGACACGTGCCTCAACACCTTGTTTCCAATTTAAAACTTTACCGGTCTTAATGTCAATAAGAATATTCCATCTTCCATCTTCATAACATGGAATATTTGGCTCATCCTCATCATCATCTTCGCCATTGACTTCAGCATCCTCAAATGATATTGGACAAACATCTGCACGGAAGAATCTAACACCACGACAATTCCAATCATCGGTTGTAGAATTTTCACTTTCTCCATAAAGTTCCCAATCCTCAGACAACATATCTGTTTGGCTTGCCAACCAACCCGTCAAAACTTTATTGTCAGCAGTTTTCATACGTATAGCGCCAAGACATTCGACTTCACCACCATTTGCTTCTGCAAGGCCCTTTAAATATTCATCTTTGCACCATTCAGCTTTAACCATTGATGCAGGTAACAGCCAAAGGAACATATTCTTGCCGTTCCAACCTTTTCTTGTAACTCTTTTACCTTTCTTTAAGGCTTCAATTGCTTCACCAAAATTCATAATAATTAAAAATTTTTATTTTCCTGAAGATGGTCTAAACAAAATACCACTCAAGACATTTATTCCAAGGGCTTGAACCCAAGTTATTTTTGTTAGCCCAAACAACGTTGGCATTAACCAATTCCAAAGCCACATTGTTGGAAATGAAAACAAAATTGCTAAAACAACAATCAAGGCAATAATGCCCAAAACTTTAAGTACTACTTCCATTTTAAATTATTTATTAAACCAAAGAACGTGTGTGAAATCTTCTCTAACCATTTTTTGGTCAAAATCAGATGGTCTTATAATTATGTCACTTTTTGCTGTTTCAGTTGCATAATATCCAATGCCATCATCATCAGTAAACATTTCATGTTCACACATTTCCTTAAAATTATTTATTTCGTATAAATGTCCAGACCACTCTTTACCATATGTTAAAATGGGGTCTCTTTTCAATCTCATAAACTTATCAACCATGAATAAACGTTCCTTAACATCATGGACCTTGTTACAGAACTCAGCAAATGTCAAATTATCATTAAGACATTCTGTTTCCACTTGCTCATATTTTTCTTCAAGCCTATTTTGTTCAGTAACTAACTCGCTATAAGATTTCTTAGAATAAATCTCGTAATCAAACATAAAATCAATATTTTTATTATTATACAAAATATTTTCTTACCAATCAAATTATTTAGTAAAAAAACAATTTTTATGCTATTTATCATATTTATTTATAAGGAGAATATACCATGCAGATAATAGATTATGATTATTTAGCGTTAGAATACACAAAGTGTTATAAGGATAAGAGCCGTGTCTATATGATACAGCACTTCCTTAAAACATACGATAACACAAAGAAAAGGGATGTTCAATTCAAATTATTCCCAAGACAGCAAGATTTGTGTAAAGTATTGGGTAATGCAAACAACGTTGTTACAACAAAGCCAAGACAGGCAGGTATAACAACAACGGCAGGTGCTTTTATCGCCTGTGAAATGGTTCTTGCTGACAAAGATTCACCACAAACCGTTTTGGCAATTGGTAATACTTTGGACCTTGCACAACAAATGTTGTTTAAAATCAGATACTTCTTACTACAATTCCCGTTATGGATGTGGGGTGATGAATACATGGATATTGGATATGACCCATTGCTTCCACCGCCTAACAAAAATGTTATATTTGAAATATGTAACTCAAAGGAACTTAAACTTAAAAACGGATGTAAAGTTGTAGCACGTTCATCAGGTCCTGACGCATCTAGAGGTGTCGGTGGTGTTAACTGGCTTATATTCGATGAGGCTGCATTTATTGAAAACGGTAAAGACGTTTACGCATCAGCACTTCCTACAGTTTCAACAGGTGGTCACATTATCATGATTTCAACCCCTAACGGTAAAGATATGCTTTACTATGAAACTTGTAGAAAAGCAAAATTAAAAGGAACAAAAGATTGGAACGCTTTTGAACTTGTTGAAATGAAATGGTATCAAGACCCAAGATATAATAAGTTCTTGGAATGGACCAAAAAAGATGAAGAAACAGGAGAAGTTTTAATTGAAAAAGAGCCATTACTTGATAAAGAGGGTAATATAAAATATGACCAAGAACATTGGGACCAAATGATTAATGACGGTTGGCTCCCACGTTCACCTTGGTACATAAAAATGTGTCAGCAATTCAACAACGACTCACAAAAAATTGCACAAGAGTTGGATGTTTCATTCTTGGGGTCAGCATCAAACGTTGTTGAACCTGAATTTATTGAAATGCAGGAAAAACTTAATGTTAAAGACCCATTGTATGTGGACCCGTTAATTGATGATACATGGATATGGAAAGAGCCAATACCAGGGCATAGATATGTAATGGGAATAGATAACTCAAGAGGTGATGCAGCAGATAGAACTGCAATAGAAATTCTTGATTTGGATGGTATTGATGATGATGGAACGCCATGCCTTGAACAAGTTCTTGAATACCATGGAAAAATGACAGGTGACGATGTTGGTGAACTCGCATATAGATATGGTAAAATGTATGGAGATGCGTTCTGTGTTGTTGAATGTATAGGTGGTGTCGGTGACGCTACAGTTTTAATGCTTTTGAGACTTAAATATCCAAATCTTTACTATGATGATGCTGATTTGAATAAATATACAATGCAACGTGACGCTTCATCATTGAAGCCAACTGAAGATGGTAAATTGCCAGGATTCCATAGTAATGCTGTTCGTTTCCAAATGCTTACTGCTTTTGCAAACATGGTTAAAACTAACCAAATTAAAATTAGGTCTAAACGTGTTATCGGTGAACTTGACACTTGGATTTACAAAGGCCCAAGTGCTAAGATTGACCACCAAGACGGTTGTCATGATGATACTTTGACATGCTTAGCAATGACAACATTCGTTATAAACTTCTCAATGAAGAAATTCATTGCAGCAAAGGAAAAGGATAAAGCGATGTTAAAGGCTTGGACTGCATCAGCAACATTAACAGCACAAACATTGACGCACAATATAACTTATAGAACAGAAATGACAATTGAACCTAAGAAAGACTTTAGAATGCCGTTCTATACAAATAAAGACCTTAAACAAGATAAATTTAGCCCATATAGATGGCTTATTGTCTAAACAAACTATTTATAGTAAAGTAATTATTTGCAATGACTAAAATAACAAAAGATATAGAATATTTATTCAGACTTGTTCGTTCAGCACTCGGTGCTCCTGTTAGAAGTGTCGAATTGACTGATGAACAATTATGTGACCTTTTGCAAATTGCAATACAAGACTATTCAGAAAGGGTTCAAAATGAAATAATTGCGAACCAATGGATGGGATTCTATGGAAAAAATATGAGTAATGCAAAAGAGTTAATGTATGGTTTTATGATGAGAAACCTTGATTTAACAAAACAATACTCATATTGGTTTTCAAAACAAGTTGGATTGCAACAAGAAGGTCCATGGGAACTTAAAAAGGATTTCGTAACAATTGAAGCAGGTAAGCAAGTTTATGTAATACCATCTGGAAGAACAATTAATAAGGTTATGTACGTAAACCCACCTATGACTGATACCGCTTTATTTGCAAACTACATGGGCGGCGGTGTTGGATTCATGCCAGGTCTTGGTCAAGTTGGAGCAGGATATGGATATGGTGGCGGACTTGGCGGATTCTACACAACACAAGCAATGGATGTTGCTTATATGGCAGCAGACTTGAACTTCAAGAGTAGATTATTCAGAGGCGACTTAACTTATAAGGTAACAGCAGGTCCTGACGGAACACATTTATTGCACTTAATGTCAACACCAGGAAGTAAATTATCATTTGGATTTGCAGGTGCAACAGCAACAGGTGGAATCGGACTTATAGGATGTGAAGTATGGTACACTTATTATGACACATCAGACGGAAGTGAAGATGAGTGTATGTTATACCACGCCGATGACGTTATTTTAAGCCCCGACCAAGTTCCAATGGAAAGCATGCAATATGATTTCTTGAATGAACCTGCAAAAGTTATTGTTCGTCAATTGCTCATAGCAAAAGCAAAACAAACTCTTGGTCTTATTAGAGGTAAATTCTCAGGAAAGGTAAGTATTCCTCAAGCAGAAATGACAATGGATTACCAAATGTTAATCCAACAAGGTAAAGAAGAATACGATGCTGCCATGGAAGCATTAATAAAACGTCTTGAAAGAATGAGACCTGCAAATATGATGAAAGAGCAAGCAGAACTAATGGAAAGCAACGTTAAGTTGCAGCAATATACGCCATTAGGAATATATGCAATATAAAAGAAAAGCGGCCATTTGACCGCTTTTTTTTTAAAAATTCCACCATTCAGCATTTCCTTCGTTATCAACGAAACGCTCATTTCCATACCTAATCATATTGGATATTATTTCTTTGTTTTTCTTGTCTTTACGAAGTCTAACCCTATCCAATATAGAATCCCTTATAAAATTTCCATAATCACCACTAATGTATTTAAATCCACTCACAATTTCACTTCTATATCTAACTTCATCTATTGTAGTTTCCCAATATCCACTCCATCTTCCAAAAAATCGAAGCCTTGATAAAGCTTCGCAACGATATGCGTTTAATACACTGAAATTAAGCGGCTTGATTTTCTTTTTTCTTCTAAACAATTTCATAATTCAATTTTAATTTGTTGAGCAAGTTACAACCCAATCCCCGTAATTTGGTGGAAATGTAAACGGAGCGGTTTTAGATGGCCTTACAACATTTGGGTCTAACTGATTATCATAATAAGGTCCAATTGGCCTCAAATCATCAATATAAGGAATTTGTGGCTTATTTTCACCAACCAATTCCTTCATCGCAAGCAATTCTGCAAGCGTTCTTTTGTCACATTTCATGTATCTTTCAACTCTTTCTTCAAATGTTTCCATAATCTGCTTTTTACATATATATATACAAAAATTTTAATTAATAATCAAATGAAAGCAACAAACTATTTATAAGTGGATTAATGTACTATAAGAATGATAGAACAAAATAACACATATAAATTAGGTATTTCCGAAATAAAACAAATGGTTTCTGAATGTGTCAAAAAAATCATTTCAGAAAGCATGAGTAAACTTACGTATCATTTTGCTTCATTGGATTCTTGTGTAAAGATATTAGGGAAGAATGAATTTCACCTAACAATGTCATCAAATAAAGCAGATGCACAAGATAACAAACGATTTTTTTATTTATCAACGCAAAGAAGTAGAAGTAAAAGCATATCATATGCAAGAAAATTTGGAAGTTGCGTAAGAATACAATTAGATGGTGATGCATTAGGACATAATTACAAAGGAAAACCAATGGATTATTGGCAATATAAGCAAAAATACTATGACCCTGAATATAATGATGTGTTTGGAAAAGGATTTACAACATCAAGAAGAGAACATCAGGATTTCGAAATGGAAGATAGGGTGTTTTCATACAAGCCAGTAATCAAAAATGCTAATAAATATATAACACGAATTGATGTTTACTTGGATTCTTCAAGAGAAAGCACAATTGAACGTGAAAGAGAAATGGCCACAACGATTTACATGTTAGGTAGGCGCTTAAAGATAAACGTATTTGTGTATAACGACTTAAATGCGTTTAACTCAATGTCAGAAAAGAACATAAACGCTGAAATTGAAAATGAATATAATAGCGGTTCACAGCCGTACATTGACAATAGTTATACAAATTCAGAAAGATATAAAGTTCTTAATGGATTCAGAAAAACAAACACATATGTCACGATATTAGAGCATTTATTTAATATTTTAACACACGGAAAGATTTACAAGAAAGATAAAGAAGCATTTGATACAATTTCAAGTGTTTTAAAACAATTTGGCCTTGAACAATATAAAGGTGATTTAATAAATCAAATTAGACATTCTTACGGGACAAGTTTTCAAGAAAGCTGTGAGTTATTAACATCAACAACAAACGCACCAATAAGAAAATTAAATTCAATTGAATATCCAGATGACAATGATTCAACAAAAATAATGGAATTAGGTGCATATGTGCTTAAAAAGTTCGGAGTATCAAATTTTGATGACTTAAAGAATGTTTACTTATAATGAAATAAACTTATATTAATTAATAATTAACAATATATATGGCAAATAACAATCAAACTATATTTCAAAGGCTTACTGACGTGTTCAGGGGCCCTTCAAATAACCAAGTTCCTCAGTCAGTTGTGACATCAAAGAACTATGAAGAAAGAAACGAAGTTCTTTTCAGCACAAACGACAGGGCTGAATATGAAAGAAAGTTAGAAACTTTCAAGCAGCAAAAGTATTTGGCATATCAATGGAAAAAAGCAGGTGCTGACAACGCCATGGAAAGTTTGGCGGGTTACAACGCTGTTAAATTGATGTACCGTGATGCTGATTTAATGGATGGAACTTGTGAAATTGGTTCTGCATTGGATATTATATCTGAGGAAGCATGCCCAATTAATTCAGAGGGTATGATGCTTAATATATATTCAAAATCACAAAGGACAAAATCAATATTGGAAGATTTGTTTGTGAATAGGCTTCATATTTATACAGAATTGCCCATGATTGCACGTCATGTTACAAAATATGGAAATACATTCATGTTATTGAACATTGACAAATCAAACGGTGTCATGGGTTGGATGATGATGCCTGTTTACGAAGTTGACCGTGAAGAAAATGGATATGGCTCAACATATACACAAACAGTTGTTCAGCAAACAAGTGAAATTAAGCCTGATGACATTAGGTTCGTATGGAAAGGACACAACGGAGATAATCCATACTTTAATTGGCAGGTTGCACACTTCAGATTGTTAAACGACTCATTCTTCTTACCTTATGGTGTTTCAATGTTGCATAAAGCACGTAGAGCATGGAGAATGTGGTCAATGATGGAAGATGCAATGCTTATTTGGAGATTGGATAAAGCAATTGAGAGACGTGTTTATAAGGTTTATGTTGGTGCTATTGATGATGCTGACGTTCCTGCATATATCAATGAGATTGCAAACAACTTCAAAAGAACACAAATCATTGACCCAATGACTGGCCAGGTTGATTTGAGAAAGAATTTCTTGGATGTTTCAAGTGACTACTTCATCCCTGTTAGAAGGGAAGATGCGCCAAACCCAATCGAAACTCTTCAAGCGGCTAATAGCCAAGTCCAAATGGAAGATATTGAATACATGCAAAACAAGATTTTTGCTGCAATGAGAGTCCCTAAGACTTTCTTGAATTTCCAAGAAGCACAAGGTAAAGGACAAAATCTTTCATTCATGGATATTAGATTTGCAAGAATGATTAATAGAATACAACAATTCTTGTTGATGGAACTTAACAAGATTGCTATGATTCACTTGTATATTATGGGCCTTGCAGATGAAATTGGCAATTTTTCGCTTACATTGAACAGTCCTACAACTCTTATCGAATCGCAAGAACTTGATGACCTTCAAAAACGTTTAACAGCAATGCAAACAGCACTTGCAGACCCAGGAACAGGTATGCCTATGATGTCAATGCACAGAGCATTGAAGAAAATTATGAAGATGAGCGATTCGGAAATCAAAGATATGTTTAATGAAATAAGGCTTGAAAAAGCAATGGCTGCTGAACTTGCAGCAACAGCAAATATCATTAAGCACACAGGAATGTTTGATATAACAGATAGAATCTACGGAGATTATGCCGCAATGCACAATCCAAATCAACAACAGCCACAACAAGGAGAAGATGATGGAATGGGTGGCGGAGGCGGTGGCCTCGGCGGAGCACCAATTGGCGGTGATATGGGTGATGAAGGATTGGATATTGGAGAACCAGGAGCCGACATGGAAGGTGATATGAATGGAGAAGCAGGTGAAACCGATATGGGTGGAGCACCTGATGCAGATAGTGGTATGCCGATGGAATCACGTAGAATTAACAAGAAAATTTTAAGAGAAAATGGAAAATCAGGAATAGCAAAGACATTTACAAGCAAATACTTTGATATGCTTGCAGAAATTGCATACCCTAAAGGCCGTAAATCATCATTTGAAGAATACATGGATTTGCTTTCAGAAAACCAAAAGCAAAACGATGGAGTTGAAGAAGTAATTGATTACGACATAAAGAACGCAACATTGCAAGAAAATATCAAAAATATTTGTGATAAAATTGATACATTGATTGATGAGGATGAATTAAATCGTGAGACTTTAATCAATGAAGCAATTTCCGACTTAAATGGTATCTCAGGTGATACAATTAATGATTAAAATAAACTATTTATAAGAAAAATTAAAAATGGACAAAATAAAATCTTTTAATACAATCAAAGAAGTAGAAGACTATAGGGCCAAATTAAATGAAGAATGCAATTCAAGGATTAAATTCATAAAATTGGTCGCAAAGGCTGATGATTTGTCAAACAAGAGTTTTGGCTATATCAAAGAATGCTTTGAGTCATTATCACCTGAACTTTTCAAGACACGTGAAGGAAAAGGAATATTGAACAAATATATTTCATTGGTTAATTCAAACAAGAACCTTTCAACAATGCAGACTATTTGTGAGGGAATTAGAAAATCAGGTAAGAACACTGACGTTAATTTCTTCATAAACAAACTTTCAGAAAAGGACCTTAATATCAACAAAGCAACACTAAAAGAAGACGTTAAGTCTCTTGGTATGGTATTGGCTGAAGGTTATTTGACAGTTGGAGAAAAAGCAAATGAATTAGTTCCGAATGAAAACAAAAAGTTGTACTCAGCAATTGACTACATTGTTGAAAACAAATATTCATTGAATAACATGTCAGAATACAGCGATGCTGTTAAAATCATTAGAGAAAGCATCGAAAACAATGAAAACGCTGAAAATATTTTCGAGGCAAAGAATCTTGATGAATTGGCAAATGAACTTTTAAATGAATTCAATAAAAAATACTCAGATTCACTAAACGAAGAAGAGGCAAGGGTTCTTAAAGAAATAGCATCAAGCGAAAACAGAGAAGAAATATTCAACAAATATAAATCATTATGTGCTGAAAGCATTTCTAAAGCAAAAACCAATTTTGACGAAAAAGGTGACAAAAATTCAAGCCAAAGATTATCATCAGTACTTGAACAAGTAAATAACAAGAAATTCTCATTGGATACAATCGGTGAGGATATTTGCAACTTGATAGAACTTTCAAATATATTTGAGTAATGAAAAAAGTCGTTCTCACAGAATCACAATTAAAACAAATCCTTATACATGAACAATATGAGGATTTGCTTCTTTGTGAACTAAATGAATCCATAAATATGCAAGTTCTAAAGTCTAAAATAAAAAAGGCTTTGCTTGCAGGTGTAACCGTTGCAGCAATTTTAAGTGCGGTTGCACGATTGGATATTAGTAATAATGAGAAAAACGAATTAAAGCAAATGGTACAAACAGAAGCATCGGAAGATACAATGCCACAGGAAGATACAATACATGACCAAAAAGTACAAGCATGTAAAGATTATATGGAATGGGCAATGAAAAACCAAGGATATGATTGGTCAACAACAGATTTAACGCCTGAGGCATTGGTTACTGCTTGCGAAGAAAACAATTTCAATCTTGCATTTACAATGGCAATCGCAAATTTGGAATCATGCTTTGGACAAACACCAAGAGCAAAAAGAACAAACAGTGTATTTTCAGTTGGCTCATATGATAATGGTAAAAATGTTTGCACATATTCAAATCCAGATGAAAGTATAGTACCATTTATAAATCTAATCAAAAATGATTACTTACAAAACAACACAAAAACTTTGGATGATTTATTAAGTCCTAAGTCATTTGTAAACATGAACGGCCACAGATATGCTAAACGTGAAAACTATGAATCACAAGTTAGGAGCATAATGAATAGAATAATAAGAATGTACCCAATATTAAACCAATGAAAAACGAAAAAATGACATTAACGGAACAAGATTTACAATATTTGGTAACTGAAGCGACAAAACGAGTTATCAGCGAAGGTTTTGAAGATGGTAGTAGCTTGGAAACAGTAGTTATGAAATTGTACAATTTTGGTGCAAAATTAAATATAGGTAAAGAATACCAAAACATAAGTATTCGTGGAGTCGGAAGCATTATAATGGAATGTTGTAGAAAAATCATGGAACTCTACAAAAACAAAGACATGAGAGCTGAATTTTCAAGCGAATTTTCAAAAATAGCAAATAAAAATGGCGGTGCTTAAACATCGCCATTTTTTATTCCACATTTTCTAAATATATTCTTAATTCGTTGGTGCATCATCTGTTCCTCATACTCTTCAAGTTTTTTACAATAGAATGCATAAGCACGTCCTATCTTCTTCATTAGATAATTAAAACTATTATTTGCAATTTTAATTATTTTGTTTGGAACATCATCTATTTCACAATTAAGTATTCCATTACTGACAATCCAAAAAGATGCTGAGAAAATAAGTGGTTGATTTTTCTCTTCAATTAATGATTTTGCATCTTTAAGAACTTCATAAATATCATTTACTTGATTGTCGGCTATAAATTCATTGTAACTTTCATACTTTGTCTTCTTTTTCATGGCACTTGCATAAGTACCATTCACAAAAGCATTAAGTTCACTCTTGTTTGAATAATATAGAATGGAACACATAAGTTCAAGAACAGGATTTCTACTATTAACACCTTGTACAACTTTTTCATATACAGAATTATATGTATCTTCACCACGATTCTTCAACTCCCAATAATGTGTGCATTCATGTTGAATTGTATCAGCCAAATCATAGTCATTCATATACCCGTTAACTGAAACTAACGTTATATATATTGTATTTGTTTTATATGAATAGCCATCATTTCCCCTATTATATTTAATCCACATAATAGCGTCACTTGTTGTTGCAAAATCATTGTACGCAAAATCAACATTTACTTCTGACAAGTCTGTTTTAACATTGAAAACCCCTTCCCACGTACCATTATTAAGTAATTGGTATATTTTCTTTTCTATTAAATCGCTAAGTTTAAGAACCTCATCAGCAATTCCCAATTCCTCATTTATTATGTTATCAATTTGCTCTTTAATCAATTTTCTATCAACATCAGGCGCTTGATTTTCAGAAAGAAACTTTGTCATTTCATTAAAGGTTTCTTCTTGTGACATGACCAATGTATTATCTATTATTTTACTCATTTTACAAATATTCTTAATTCTTCTTCAACAGGAACTATCAAATTTCCTTCAGGATATACAGTACCATCGCCATTTGTCAAATCACCGTTGAAATTTATCTCAAACCAACCATTGAATACACCCTTTTTGGCGACATCACGTTCTTTCCATTTGTATTGAAGTATATATTTTTCATTACAAGTCTCATCGTTTGCAAGAACTATATTAGCCTCAGCCTTTGCAACCTTTAGCAAGCCAGTTTCTTCATCTTTCATGCTAAATGTTACAACACTATCTTGCAATGCCTCGTTTATCAATGATTTTTGGAAATCATATCTTCCATCGTTTATCAATTCCATTTCCAAAACAGGATTAACGGAATATTGTCTTATGTAAAATTCTTGCATTTTATAGTTTTTCCTATAAATAGTTTACTTTCTTGATTTATAGTATTCAAAGCCATTCTCTGTAATGTATTGTTTTACACATGGAACTATCTTTGAAACGCACTCTTCATTGAATTTTTCGCTAAGTTCTGAGAACTTTCCGGATTCCCTGACGGAATCTAACGGTTTGACAAACAATTGCATTTCCAAGTATGATTTTTTATCCTTTGCAATTCGTTCATCTGCTATATCGGAAACAAAAATGAAATCACTCTTACATAACCCGCTTTCTTGAAGAATCGCACTAACAACCGACTTTGTTTCCCTTTCTATGTTTGAAATATTAGGCTTGTATGATTTCTTTTCTTCAATTGGAGATATGTATGACCCCAATTCAA
>Ga0265300_10000042_pt1 | contig 148201 bp, 93 predicted proteins | sample AusTroGonzalo_MG_FD_193482 | JGI IMG/M metagenome (GOLD analysis project Ga0265300, IMG submission 193482) | Bovine rumen microbial communities from tropical cattle in Woodstock, Queensland, Australia - Gonzalo_03 | ecosystem: Host-associated > Mammals > Digestive system > Stomach > Rumen ... | reverse complement strand
GGTGGCTTTGGCCCCGGTGTTCCACCTCTTCCCATCCCGAACAGAGAAGTTAAGCCCGGGCGCGCCGATGGTACTGCACCGCAATGCGGGAGAGTAGGTCGCCGCCTTCTTGAGAGGAGAGACGCTTTCAGGAGAAATCCTGAGAGTGCCTCTCTTTTTTGTGTTTAAAGTAGTGATCTAATTATGATTTGTTATCAAAAATAGGGAGAGAAAGGGAAAAAAGCATTACCTTTGCATAAAAATTGTGATTATGCGGATAAAAGTAACGGCTACGGAGAAGTTGAGGGGTAAGATTGTGCTCCCTTCGTCGAAAAGTATTAGCAACCGCGCATTGGCTATCAGTGCGCTGGCTGGAGGGGATGCGTTGGTGGAAAATGTGAGTGATTGCGATGATACGCGGGTGATGCGTCAATGGTTGAAGGATAGGCCCGATACAGTTGATATTGGTGCTGCTGGTACGGCGATGCGCTTCTCGACGGCATTGTTGGCTGTGAGTGAGGGAACGCATGTCATTACAGGCAGTGAACGGATGAAGAACCGTCCCATTGGCATTTTGGTAGATGCCTTGCGTGCATTGGGGGCAAAGGTGGAGTATGTGGAGAAGGATGGTTTTCCACCGTTGCGGATTACTGGAAATCCTCAGATGGGGGGTGGAAAGGTCGTCCTTTCAGGTAGTGTCAGTTCTCAGTATATATCTGCTTTGTTGATGATAGGCCCCGTATTGGCTAATGGATTGGAAATGCGCTTAATAGATAAGATTGTGAGTCGTCCTTATATTGATATGACGCTTGCTGTGATGCAGAATTATGGGGCAAAAGTGGGGTGGAAAGATGCACAAACCATTGTGGTGGAACCAGTACCTTATCGAACATGCCCTTATATGGTGGAGAGCGATTGGAGTGCGGCGAGTTATTGGTATGAGATGGTGGCACTTTCTGCTGATGCTGATGCCGAGGTGGTGTTGCCTGGATTGTTTGAAAAGAGCTTTCAGGGTGACAGTGGTGGCGCTCATGTGTTCGAGATGTTAGGTGTCGGCACAGAGCATCGGGGTGACGAGGTGGTGCTGAGAAAGAATGGGCAGTGTGTCAAACATCTTAATTATGATTTTGTGGAGATGCCTGATTTGGCGCAGACTTTCGTGGTGACTTGCTGTATGTTGGGTGTTCCTTTCCATTTTACGGGTTTGCAGAGCTTGAAGATAAAGGAAACTGACCGTATTGAGGCTTTGAAGAAGGAATTGGCGAAGTTGGGGTTTGAGATAGAGGATAGGAACGACAGCGAATTGCTATGGGATGGAAAGCGTTCAGACATACAGGATATGGATGTTGCCATAGACACTTATGAAGATCACCGCATGGCGATGGCATTTGCTCCTGTGGCATTAAAGGATGGGAGGGTGTGTGTCAATAACCCGCAGGTGGTGTCGAAATCGTACCCTCGGTATTGGGATGACCTGAAATCTGTGGGTTTTGAAATAGAAGAACTATGATTTATCTGATTATTGCACTTATAGTTTTAGGGGTTGTTGCCTTTGTGGCTGGTTTCGTTCGTGAAAAAAAGTTGAAACGACAGTTGTCAAAGGGTGAAATCACCGATCTTCCCAGCATCAAGCAGGTGGAAGATATGGAGTGTTGCGGTCAACATGAAACTTGTGAGAAGGAAAGTCTTTTGGCGGCTATCAGCAAGCAGATTGAATACTATAACGACGAAGAACTTGACCGTTTCAGAGGGAGGGCGAGTGATGCGTATTCTACCGATGAGACTGAGGAGTTTCGTGAAATCCTCTATACGATGCGAGAAGATGAGGTGGCTGGATGGGTGCGCTCGTTGCAGTTGCGTGCAGTGGAGTTGCCCGATGACTTGAAAGATGAGGTGTTTATGATAGTGGGGGAGAGAAGGGAAGGCCGTTAAACAATAAGAAGCCTTCGTTTTCGTTACATATATATAAAAAATTGTATAAGGGTGAACATCCCTTTTTTCAGCGCATTTTGAAGCGGTTAAGTTACATACTGTGTGGTTGTGTAGCATGGACAATGCTGCTGGTGGCGTGTTCTACGAATAAGAACACGCCGGTGTCTCGTAATGTGCAGGGTTTCAAGGCAAGATACAACACCTATTTTAATGGTAACGAGGCCTACAAAGAGGGAAGGAGGCTTCAAGAGGAGGGTAACAAGGACAATTTTACGGAGTTGATACCGCTGTATGTGACGGGTAATAAGGCGACGGTGAAGATTGGTTCGAGTAATTTTGACCGTGCGGTGGAAAAAAGCCAGAAGACCATTAAAACGCACAGTATCACGGTGCGTCCACAATGGAATAAGAGCCGTCCGAAGACTGCCAAGGACAAGATTTGGCTGAGTCAGAAGGAGTACAACCCATTCCTGTGGCGGGCTTGGTTCTTGATGGGTGAGGCGCAGTTCAGGAAGGGTGAATATATGGAAGCGGCATCGACATTTGCATACATCCAGCGCTTGTATTTCTCAAAGCCTAATTTGGTGGCGCGTGCACGACTGTTAGAGGCTCGGTGTTATGCCGAGATGGAGTGGTTTTATGATGCTGAAAACTTGATTACACAGGCTCAACGTGATAGTTTCCCAACGAACTTGGAACCCTTGAAGGCATCCGTTCTGGGTGATATTCAGTTGAGACAGAAGCAATATCCTGAGGCTATTCTGAACATTGAAAAAGCGTTGAAGGCAGAGCACCGTCGATTAACCAAGGCAAGAATGTACTTACTTCTGGGACAGCTCTATCATAAGATAGGACATGATCCTGAGGCATTTCGATATTATAAGAAAGTCATCCGAAAGAATCCTCCTTATGAATTGGAATTCAATGCTCGCATCCAGATGAGTGAGGCGATGTCGAAGAACCAGTCGAAACAGATGATTCGTAAGTTGAAGTCGATGGCCAAGAATCCGAAGAATCAAGAGTACTTGGATCAGGTGTATTATGCCATCGGCAACATCTATCTGTCGAAAGGTGACACGACTCATGCCATCTGGGCGTATAGGGATGGGGTGGAGAAGAGCACGCGCAACGGTATCGAGAAGGGTGTTGTGTTGCTGCATCTGGGACGGCTGTATTGGGATCGCGAGAAGTTTGTCGATGCCCAGAAGTGCTATTCCCAAGCATTCGGTTTGCTTGATAAAGACCACGATAGTTACAAGGAAGTGGATGAGCGGAGTAAGATTCTGGATGAACTGCTTCCTTTTGCTTCGGCAGTAGAACTGCAAGATAGTTTGCAGATGATGGCAAGCCTTGATTCAGTGACTCGAATGGAGAAAATCAAGAAAACCATCGAAGAATTGAAGAAGAAGGAAAAAGAAGAGGAGAAAAAAGCTGCTGAAGCCCAAAATGCTCAGGCCAATAGGGGACAGCAGCGACCAGGATCTGCTGCTACACGTCCAGGCGTGGGTAATCGCAATGCGCAGCAGACCGCTGTGTGGTATTTCTATAATCCCACTGCAGTGGCAGCGGGCAAAAGCGAGTTTGAGCAGAAGTGGGGTAAGCGTGAGTTGGCGGATGATTGGCGTCGTAATAACAAAACTGTACTCAACGATTTTAACGAGGAGGAATTCTCGGATAGTTTACTGGCGATTCAAGATAGTATAGCCGCTGTTCAGGATAGCATTTATCAAGCCGATAAAGGAAAGAAGCAAACGAAAGCAGAGAGGGATTCCATCAAAGCCGAAGAATATGCCAATGACCCTCATAGACCGGAATATTATCTGAAGGATATTCCTTTCACAGAAGAGCAGATGGCGGCCTCGAATGCTGCGTTAGTAGAGGGATTGTATGGTTCGGCAATCATCTATAAAGACAGAATGGATAACTTCCCGTTGGCAGAAAGGACATTCCAGAGAATCTTGCTTAATTTCCCAGATTTCCAGCAGATAGATGAGGTCTATTATAATATGTTCCTGCTCTATTCGAGGATGGAACGCAAGGATGATGCCGAGGATTATCGTCAACGGTTGATGACGGAATATCCGGAGAATGAGCACGGAAAACGGATTGCAGATCCAAACTTCGAGTTCAAGGGCAGATACGGCAAGCAGATTGAGGACTCTGTGTACCAGGAAACCTACGACGCTTTCAAGTTTAGCGATTACCAGACCGTCATACGAAATAGTCAGGAGATGGCAGAGGAGTATCCTGAAGGAGCCAACAGGGCGCGCTTCATGTTCTTGGAGGCATTGAGTAAGTTAGAGATGGGTGATCGTGAGAACTTCATGAATGACTTGCGCACCATTGTAGAGAAATATCCTCAATCAAGCGTGAGTGAGTTGGCTGGTCTCTACGTGAAGGGTTTGAAGGAGGGACGATTGTTGCAAGGAGGCAAGTTCGAAATGAGCAGCATTTGGGAACGTCGACGTGGACTCTTCGACGAGGCCGATTCATTGGCCAATGACACGACCTTCAACCCTGAGAAAAATACCAATTTTGTCTTTGTCATCGCCTACGAGCGTGACGCTATTGATGAGAACCAATTGTTGTATGAGATGGCAAGGTATAATTTCACGGCCTTTACCGTCAGGAATTTTGATATCTCGACAGAGAAGGGTGACGGCATCGACATGATGCAGGTACGCACCTTCCTCAACTACGACGAGGCATACATCTATCTACACAGGTTGCTCAACAACGATGATATGGCTTATAAGTTACAGGGACTCAAATGCTTCATCATCAGTGAGGATAATCTGAAGAAACTGATGAGGGGTCTCAGTTTTGCTGACTATTTCGACTTCTACGATGAGCACTTCGATCGTGTGGGTTCCCTGCGCATCAGTGAGGACGAACCAACCAGTCTTGATGAGCCGACCGAACTGCCAGAACCTGTTGATGAAGAAGAATTGGATGATGAAGAATGGGAAGAAGATAATTACATATTCTAATATATGAACGGGACATTGCTGTGGGTGGATGACGAGATTGAACTGCTGAAAGCATACGTCATCTTCCTTGAAAAGAAAGAATACGAGGTCGTTACGGCAACGAACGGCCAGGATGCGCTTGACCTTTGTCGAGAGCGTTCTTTTGACCTCATCTTCCTTGATGAGAATATGCCTGGATTGAGCGGATTGGAAACACTGTCGAGGATTAAGGAGATCAGTCCAACAACCCCTATTGTGATGGTGACCAAAAGCGAGGAGGAAAATATTATGAATCAGGCCATTGGTTCTAAGATTGCCGACTATCTCATCAAACCAGTCAATCCTAATCAGATATATCTGACCTTAAAAAAACATTTGCACAAACGGGAAATTGAGGCGGAAGTGACCAATACGGGCTATCAGCAGAATTTCTCCAAGATCGGTATGCAAATCAATGATTCATACACGCTCGACGATTGGAAAGAAGTTTATCGACGCCTTGTCTATTGGGAATTGGAACTCTCCGATACGGGCAGTGAGATGTCCGAGATGCTCAAGATGCAGAAAGCCGAAGCCAACAACGAGTTCGCCAAGTTTATTCGTAAGAACTACTTACATTGGGTGCAGAATAGCGAAGAGCGCCCTCTGATGTCGCCTGATGTCTTTAAGAAGACTATCTTCCCCTTGTTGAATGAGGGCGAGAAAGTATTCCTCGTTGTTTTCGATAATTTCCGTTATGACCAATGGCGTGAGATTTCCAAAGAACTGGCCGATGACTTTACCTTCGACGAGCAGCTATGTCTTAGCATTCTCCCTACAGCCACCCAATATGCACGCAATGCAATCTTCTCAGGACTTATGCCAAACCAGATTGCTGAGATGTTCCCAGCCCTTTGGGTGGACGAAGACGAAGAGGAGGGAAAGAATCTTAATGAGGCACCGCTCATCCAGACGCAACTAGACCGTTATCGCCGGAAGAACACCTTTTCATACTATAAACTCAATAACTCCTCTGATTCAGAGAAGCTTGTGGAGCGCTTCAAGAACTTGATGGGTAACGACCTCAACGTGCTCGTCATCAACTTCATTGATATGCTCAGTCATGCTCGTACCGAGTCCCGTATGGTGCGTGAATTGGCCAGTGATGAACGTGCTTACCGTAGTATCACAGCGTCTTGGTTCCACAATTCCCCTGTTCGTGAGCTTTTCAAGGAACTTGCCAAGACTGATGCCCGCATTATCATCACCACTGATCATGGTTCCATTCGCGTGAATAACCCCATCAAGGTGATTGGAGACAAGAACACCAATACAAATCTTCGCTACAAATTGGGCAAAAATCTCTCCTACAACGCCAAGCAAGTATTTGAACTGAAGGCGCCCAAGGCGGCAGCCCTTCCGTCACCTAACATCAGTACGACCTATATTTTTGCCCAAAACGACGATTTTTTCGCCTATCCCAACAATTACAATTATTACGTCAATTACTACAAGAATACCTTCCAGCATGGAGGTATCTCCCTGGAAGAGATGCTTGTTCCGTTGGTAACAATGCGGAGCAAGGGGCGTTTATAATCTATGGAATGAACAGGGCTTTACACCTTACCACAACAAGTCGCCTGCTGAGGAAATCTATGCTATGTTTGGTGTCAGCAAGAAGGTGTTCAAGCAAGCCGTGGGCGACCTTCTCAAACGTGAACTCATCCAAATCAAGCCTAATGGCATAGAACTGACTATCAAAGGCAAAACCACTGGAATAGAAGAATAAGTATGCGATACGTGCTCTCTCTCCTCCTCACCCTCCTTCCCCTCTTCCTCTCCGCCCAGAACCTCACCCGAGCACAGGCAGCGCAGGAGACGGAAAGGCTAGCTACCCAATGGAGAAACGACATCAGAAACAAGTACTCCCAGGCTTGGCAAACCCGGAAAATCACCCTCAACGGTAAGGTCATGCCTTTCTGGTACACCATCTACGGCACCAAGCCTGCCGATGGCTACAGCCTCTTCATCTCCTTGCATGGAGGCGGCAACGCCCCTACTCAACTCAACGACAGTCAGTGGGAGAATCAGAAACAACTTTACAAACCCCAGAACAGCATCTATCTCGCCCCTCGTGCTCCTTACGACGACTGGGACATGTGGTTCAAGCCCGACCTCGATGCCTTCTATGCTGCCCTCATCCAGATGTGCGTCGCCAACCTCGATGTCAACCCCGACAAAGTCTATCTCATCGGCTACTCCGCAGGTGGTGACGGTGTGTGGCGAATGGCTCCCCGCATGGCAGACACGTGGGCAGGAGCCTCGATGATGGCAGGACATCCCGGTGATGTCTCCCTCCTCAACCTTCGCAACACCCCCTTCATGGTGTGGTGTGGCGCCCTCGATGCCGCCTACAACCGCAATCGTGAGTGCACCCAACGTGGCTTAGAACTCGATTCCCTCCATACGGATGACCCCAATGGCTACATCCATGAAACTCACATCGTCGAAGGCAAGCCCCATTGGATGGACCTCGAAGATGCCGCCGCTCTGCCTTGGTTGCAGCAATACCAGCGCAATCCTTACCCCACTCACATCGTCTGGCGACAGGAGGAAGTCACTCATCCTCATTTCTATTGGCTCACTGCCCCTGCCGATCAACTCCAACGAGGCAAGACCGTCCGTCTTTCCCTCAAAGGCAACACTGTCACCATCTCCCAATGTGACTATACTCAACTCACCCTCCACTTCAACGACCAGATGGTCAACCTCGACAAGCCCGTCATCATCCGCATGAACGGCAAGACCCTCTTCAAAGGCATCCTTCCCCGCACCCTCGCCAACCTCCAGTCCTCCCTTGCCACACGTAACGACCTCCGCTATATGTTCCCAGCACAGGTGACGGTGAAATGCCCTTGAGGACAACAGCCATTTATTGCACCTTTTCCAATTCCTTCATCATTGTTTCCACGCCCGACCAGCCGATGATGGCTTTGACGAGCTTGCCCTCGCGGTCGTAGATAAGATAATGTGGAATGGCATCGTCATATTCGGGGATTTGCATCTTATTCATCTTGTCTTGAGGCACGATGTAGTGGTCGCCAGCATGTTGAGCGACAATTTTCACCCATTCATTGGTGTCGCTGCTGGTATTGGTGATATAGACGAAATCGATACCTCGTTCCATCAACTCCTTCTTCACCGTTTCCATTTCCGTCATTCCCCTTCGACAAGGTCCGCACCAAGTGGCCCAGAAGTCAACGAATACGATATGCCCTTTGTGCTCGGCAACGATCTTGGACAGCCACTCTTGTGGAGCACCCTCGGGAAGTTCGCGACGTTTGCCCTCATTGTCAGCAGCTTCTTGTTTAAGCAGCGCTTGCACCTCGCGTATTTGTATTTGGAACTCTGGCGACAGAGCATTCAACTGGCTTTCATCCACAGGTTGGTTGGCTTTCGCCTGAGCCATCACGGCCTTGGCCTCATCCAATTCCTTGAACCAACGTCCTAAAGGAGAATCTTCCAACCCGTTGGCTTGAATGTATAGCCTTCCTTCATCAAACAGATTTTCCAAACAGGCAAAGAAGCCGAGAATATTACGGTAATATGTCAGTTCGGGCGCATGAGGGTCTTTGAAGGTGAATTGCTTCTCAAACATGGCCAACGAGTCAGGATCTTTGGTTAAATCCCAAATTTTTTTTGTGAATACGTAGCTTCTTAGTTTATTCAGGTAATCCTGTTCTATCAACATTCGTTGGTATTCTCGTTCCTTTGACGAAAGATCGAGAGAATCCAACTGCTTCACAACCTCCTGAAACTCATTCCAACACACCTCGCGCCATTCCTCAAAGGTATCATGATAGTGAGCTATAGCATACTCGCGTGGATACCCCAGCTTCATACCTTTCATGTGAATGGGCAGAGGTAGCTCAAAGGATGCACCTTCGATGTGGATGGCTTTCTTATAAAGTTCTTGCAGCTTCGTCGTCGTGATGCTGTCGTATGGTGTTTCTTTGTTGTAGGCTTGGTATGCCTCGAAAGCCTTTTTGTTGAAATCAACTCTGACGGTGTCGCCAGGGAAGAGCATGACTGACCATCCCATGAAATCGTGTTTCAGCGGATAGCAGATGTCCCATACGAGGGTGAATGTGCCAGCGATGGAATCAGCAGTGCTTTCAGGAAATTGACTGCCCTTCAGTGATTCCCCGTTGCCCCAAAAACTGGGAATTTTCTCATTATCGTTTGGATCCTTGTCCACATACCGCCCCAGAATCACGGCAGGAGCACTCTTGCGCTCCCACATCGTGCGGATTGGAGAGGTTTGGGCGTATATGGAGACACTTGCTGCGAATGCAAGCAGGATGGTCATGATGAATGTCTTGTTCATATTCCTTACTTTTTAGACTTTGGATGAATTTTCTGTGGCAAAGGTACAACTATTTCGTCATTATGCCAAGAAAAACAGTTTGCATTTAGTTTGCATCGGCTATACGAACTAAATGTAAAGGATATTAAGGATATTTTCTAGGCTCATTGCACCCCTGCAACGGGGTCGCCGGGTCGTCCTGTGAGGTCATTGCACCCCTGCAACGGGGTCGCCGGGTCGTCCTGTGAGGTCATTGCACCCCTGCAACGGGGTCGTCGGGTCGTCAACCAGCCCATTGCACCCCTGCAACGGGGTCGCCGGACCGTCCTGTGAGGTCATTGCACCCCTGCAATGGGGTCGTCGGGTCGTCAACTAAGCCATTGTACCCCTGCAACAAGGTCGCCGGACCGTCAACCAACTCATTGCAGGGGTGCAACGACGTCATTTTACCAGAGCCTGATATTAGGCAAGCTTTGTGCAGCCTTAGTTGACAAGGCTCTTCTTGCCAGGTCTAAGGCTTTAAAGGTTAAAGAGCTATGCAGGGTGTCGCTAACCGATAACCGCTGAACGCTCAACGAAATAGGAGAGGCCCCAACGGAACCTCTCCTTGTTGTATGGTTTTTGATTACCTCACCCACTGCTCTGGATTGAGGCGGGTGCTTTCCTGACGGAGTTGGAAATGGAGGATGTAGCGTCCGTCAGCGTCTTGTCCGACGGCTCCGAGGTTGTCTTTGGTCTTGACGCTCTGTCCCTTGCGGACGGAGACGGAGGAGAGACCGGAATAGACGGAGATGTAGGAACCATGACGGAGCATGACGATGTAGGAGCCTCCGTACTGGAAGACTGAACTAACGGTGCCATTGAAGACGGCACGAGCGGCACATCCTTGTTGGCCTCGGATGTCGATACCCTTATTGTCGAGGGTGACGTTGCGGAGTCCTGCCACGGCATAGTTTCCGTAGTGTCCCACAATGCTGTAACTGCCTGTGATAGGCATGGGGAGACGTCCCTTGTTGCTGGAGAAGTTGCTGGACAACTTCGCATCGGCACTGGCATCATTACTCTTCCATGCTTCATATTTCTCACGTTCCACCTTCTCTTCCTTGGCAGCCACCTTCACTTCGGCATCAGCAGCCTTGGCATCTGCTTTGGCTTTCTCCGCAGCCTTGTTTGCCGCTTCCTTCTCAGCAGCGGTCTTGGCAGCACGTCGAGCGGCTTCTGCTGCTTCTGCAGCCTTGCGCGCCTTCTCGGCAGCGGCTTTGGCTTCTGCCAGTTTACGGGCTTTCTCTCGAGCCTCGGCTTCTGCCTTCTTTCGAGCCTCCTCTGCCTTGCGCTTACGTTCGGCTTCTGCACGTCGCTGGGCTTCTATCTCGGCTTGGACAATGCGGTCAATCTCGGCATTGAGGGCTTGTTCCTTCTTTTGATAGTCCTTGATTTGTTGCTGGACCGTAGCAATATTCTTGTTCAGGAAGGCTACTTGCGTTTGGGCACTTTCCTTCATGCCTTGGAGGGATTTCTTCTTTTGTTCAACCGTCTGCAGGTTGAATTCCTTCTGTGTCTTGGCTGCCAGCAGTTCGTTTTGCTTTGCGCGCACCTCCTGCTGCTTCTCCTTGAGGAGTTCGCCCTGAGCCTTCTGGAAGGTGGAGTATTCCTGCATATAACGGAGACGGCGCACCATCTGAGTGAAGTTCTCGGCGGAGAAGATGAACATCAGTTTGTTCTGAACGGAGCGGTTCTTCCGCATATAGACCATCGCCTTGGCGTAGCGTTGCTTCTTGACCTCAAGGTCTTTCTGCAGTTTGACCAATTGTGTGTTAAGGGTGTCGATGGTGGCGGTAAGCGAGACAATGTCACGGTTCAGACTATCAATGGACGCCTGTTGCTTGCCAATCTGGTGGTCGAGCACGAGCACGCTGTCAAGGCTCGCCTTGACGTTCTTGTTGAGTTGTGCCAACTGAGCCTGCGATTGCTGACGCGCCTTTTGGGCAGCCGCCTTTTCGTTTCGGAGTTGGGTCTTCTTGTCAACAGGCTTCTGCTGTTTCTTCTGTTGCGTGGTTTTGGTGGTCGTGGTTCGTTTAGAGGCAGTCGTAGTCTTTCCCTTGCTTTGTGCCCATGAGGGAACTAACAACGAAAAACTAAAAACGAACAGTAATAATATCCTCCCGATTGTGTGCATCGCGTCCACCGATTTGCTTGTTACTATTGCCCGATGATGCTACCGAAGAGTTGGTTGGCATCCGTCTTGGTATATTTGTTCGACACAGCGGTGTGTGCATCCCAATTGGCATTGCTGCCCTTGTTGGAGAGTTTCAGGTCAAGTTTGATGTCCTTCTTGGCTGGGATGACATAGGAGAAACTGTCACCATTCTTCGCCTCTTGCCAGAAGAAGTCCTGAATCGTTCCATAGTCGATGTTGCGGCTCTTTAAGGCTGTGAACTCTTCATAGTTGGTGCTGACATAACGCCTGTTGATGCGGTCAATAATGAGCACATTGTCGGGGGAGAGTTCCAAACGTCCGATTTCAGCAATGCCCACCACAGGATCAACCAACGTGAGTTGTATCACATCGCCATAGCGCATACGGAGATTACCATTGGTGGTGACATCCTTTCCGTCTTGTGTGATGGTGACCTTGACCTTTGAGGTGAAGTTGGTGCCCAAGGCAATCTTCATCTTGCTGAGGTCGGGGTCTTGCTTATCGGGCGACGTCTTCTTTGATGAATCTGTTTTGGTCGAAGTGGTCGTTGTGGTCGAGGGGTTCGTCGTTGTTGTGGTTGTAGTGACCGGCTTTGTCTTATCCGTCTTCACCACCCTCTTGGTGGAGTGGCAAGAAGCCAGCATCAGCACCATGAGGAGCGTGAACAATGAAAATTGCACTGTGAAAAAACTTCTTTTCATATATGAGTAGGTTTTTCGTGTCCAGAGGACTATTTCTTTTTGACTTTTTTATTAATTTGTTTGATATGATCCGCTATGTCATCGCTCATCTCCTCACCATCACGCTCCATCAGTTCTACGACCTTGTCCATGTATTGTTTGGCTTCTTCGTAGCGTTTCATCTGAAAGAGCACCCATGCGTAGGTGTCGAGATAGGTGGCGTTGTCTGGTTCCAGTTCATTGGATAGGCGACTCATCTCCTCAGCACGTTGAAGGTCTTTCTTCTTGAGGGAAAGATAGTAGGCATAGTTGTTGAGCACCATTGCGTCGTTCCTCCTGTAAATCAGGCATGAATCGTATGCCAGAAAGGCTTTGTCGTCTTGTCCGAGCTGGTGATAGACATCACCCATCAAAGCATAAGAGTTTGCACGCATCTTTAATTTGTCTTCATTGGTCAAGTTGCTTTTTTCCACATGTTCCAAGGCTCCTCTGAAGGCCTCGACAGATAGCTCTTTCTCGTCCATCATGAAGTAGGCATACCCCAAATAATAGTAGAAGACAACATTGAAAGATTTATAATCAACCGCAGGCTTGCAGATGTTCACGATGTTCAGCGTGTCGTTTTCCTCGATGGCATACATCAACAGATTCTGACGTGCCATTTCGTTCTCTGGATCCATCTCCAGTATTTGATGAAGCACAGGACTCACCTCTTCCTTCGGCATATTCTTCTTCACCATGTAGTGCACCTTCAATGCGAGCAGGTCTGGGTCTGCCACCTCCTGAGGCTCCTGCAACACCTTGTCGAAGAGACGGAGCACCTTAACCGAGTCCTCATTATTCGTGAGGCTCTCTTCCACAATTACAGCCATCATTCTCACTCGAGCAGCCTCGTCCAACGATTTGTTGGTGAGCAACCGCTCCAGATATACCTGATAGAGCGAGTCTTGCCCAGTTTCCTGATGATAAAAGTTCATCATCGAAAGCAGAAGCGTCACGTTTTCAGGGTCTTGTGCTTCCACCGATTGGAACTGCTTCAAGGCTTCTTCTTTCTTGCCAGCATCGAGGTACAGGTCGCCGATGACCACCTGATAGCGCAAGTCGTTGGGGTATTCATTCGCCAAGTTTTCCATCTCCTCAAATGCACGCTTCTCGTCGTTCATCTGCAAGAAAAGACGGAACTTCTCCATCGACCATTGCTCACTTTTGCCCTCTTTCACCTCAATCTTGTCCAGCACCTTCACCATATTGGCGTAGTCGTTCTTGTTCTCATAGAGTTGGAGGAGCATCATCAGCACCTCACTCTTCTCAGGGAAGAGACGTGCCATCTCCTCCACATTCTTGAGGGCTTCATCTGTACGACGATTCTCCAGATAAAGCGACACAAGTTTGTTCTTGTACCAATAGTTCTTCGGATACAACCGACAAGCCTTTTCTAAAGCATGGATAGCCAATGTGTCATTCTTTACATAACGGTACAATTCCGACAATTCATAGAGGACAGCCCCTGAATACGGGTCTAATTGATGACAATAGTCAAACAAGTCGATGGCGGCATCGTACTTGTTCGCTAATTTCTGCCGCATCGCCTCCTGAAAGATATAGTCGAACTTTGTCGATTGCGCCGATGCCTCGAAAAGTGACAAACTGAAAACTATGAAAAATAGTATTCTCCTCATTGTTTACAAATTGTGCATCACTTCACTCCGCTATGTCCGAAACCGCCAGCACCACGCTCCGTCTCGTCCAATACATCCACCTCCACAAGGGCAGGTTGCTCGTGCTTGGCAATGACCATCTGCGCAATGCGCTCACCATCGTTGATAACAAATGGTTCATTGGAGAGGTTCACAAGTATGACACAAACCTCACCACGATAATCAGCATCAATCGTACCCGGTGTGTTGAGCACCGTGATGCCCTTCTTGATAGCCAAACCAGAGCGGGGACGCACTTGTGCTTCATAGCCAGCAGGCAAAGCCATGAAAAGACCAGTAGGAACCAGTGTTCGAGCCAAAGGAGCCAAGGTGATTGGCTCATCGAGATTGGCACGCAAATCCATGCCTGCCGACTGCGGAGTGGCATACGCTGGCAGTGGATGGTGAGACTTATTGATGATTTTCACTTCCATAATTATCAAATTTTGGTGCAAAGGTAATGATTTTTCAATTAAGAATTAAGAATTAAGAGTTAAGATTTCCGAAAAATTCCTAACTTTGCACCATGAATTGGCAAAAACTTATCTCAAATAAGCGGCTCGGGCAGGAAGACCTCCATATCAACAAATTGGATGACCGCACAGAGTTCAAGCGCGATTACGACCGCCTCATCTTCTCTGCCCCCTTCCGCCGTATGCAGAACAAGACTCAGGTCTTTCCGCTGCCTGGCAGCGTATTTGTGCACAACCGATTAACCCACTCGTTGGAAGTTGCAAGTGTTGGCCGCAGTCTTGGCGATGACGTGGCACATCAACTGATGGAACGGCATCCCGAACTTTGTGGCACCCTTTTTGCAGAAATCGGCTCTATCGTGTCGGCTGCCTGTCTTGCCCACGATATGGGGAACCCTCCTTTTGGACATTCGGGCGAACGTGCTATCGCTTCCTATTTCAGTGAGGGCGAGGGCATTAAGTATAAGGGGCAACTCACTCCCGAACAATGGGCTGACATCACGCATTTCGACGGCAATGCCAACGCTTTCCGCCTGCTCACCCATCAGTTCAAGGGAAGGCGTGTCGGTGGTTTTGTGCTCACCTACTCCACCCTTGCCAGCATTGTCAAGTATCCTTTCCCCGCCATCGAAGCGACCAAGCAGAAGTTCGGTTACTTCACCCAAGAGCAATCACTTTACGAGCGCATTGCCACCGAACTTGGCATCAGTCGCTCGAACATAGGTTGGCACCGACATCCGCTGGCTTATCTGGTGGAGGCTGCCGATGACATTTGCTACGAGATAATGGACATAGAGGATGCCCACAAACTCAAAATCCTCTCTTTCGACGAAACACGTAACCTCATGTTGGGCTTCGTGCAACCTGAACGCCGTGGACACATTATCGAACGTGCTTCTGAAACAACCGACTTGAACGAGCAGGTGGTGTATTTCCGCTCTTGTGCCATCGGTGCTTTGGAGCGTGAGTGTGTCCGCGTGTTTGTAGAAAATGAGGAGGCCATCCTCAACGGCACGTTCCAGAAATCGCTTATCGACCACGCCTGTCCGCTTATTCACGATGCCTACAATGCCTGTGTGCAAGTGGCAAATAGTCGTATATACCGTAGTAGAGATGTGGTTGACACGGAGTTGGCTGGTTACAAAATCATTTACACACTTATGGGCCTCTTCATTCACGCGGTGATGAATCCAAACCATGCCTACAGCCGTCTGCTGCTTGACCGTGTGTCCTCCCAATACGAGGTCGATAGCCTCGACACCTATGTGCGCATCATGGCAGTGCTCGACTACCTTTCTGGCATGACTGATGTCTTCTCTCTTGACCTCTACCGCAAAATCAATGGAGAAAGCCTACCGATGATTTAATTCGAATTTTTAGGTATAGAGATTATATTTATGAATACAATATTTATCGTATTGCCCATCCTGACGCTGCTTATGTTCGACCTCGGACTTACGCTGCGTCCCCATGATTTCCGCCTGATAGTGCAACGGCCATTACCCGTACTTGCAGGTCTTATCGGACAAATTATCCTACTGCCTCTCATCGCCTGGGCTGTCGGTTCCATCTTCCAACTCGAAACCCTCTTTTTGCTCGGCATTATGCTCATTGCCTGTAGTCCTGGTGGAAGTTCCAGTAATGTGTTCTCTATGCTGGCTCGAGGTGACGTGGCGTTGTCTGTCACCCTCACAGCATGCAGTTCCATCATCACTCTCTTCACCGTGCCGCTCATCATGGCATGGGTAACTGCTTCCATCGGTACAGGCACAGATGTTCACCTTCCAGTGGGCAACCTGCTGATGCAGAATATCGTGCTCATGGCCGTACCCATCCTCATCGGTCTCTTCGTCGGTCTTAAATGGAAGAATGCCGCCCAACGCATCCACAACGTACTCAAGCGTGCCGCCTTCCCTGCCCTCATTCTGCTTGCCTCTGTGTTCTTCCTCCAGCACCGCGAGACCATCATCCGTGAGTTCTCTTCCCTCGGGCTGACCATCACCGTCCTTATTCTCCTTGCCATGGGCGGAGGTGCGTTACTTTCGTACATTTTCCGACTAAAGGGAGCAGAACGCCGCACCATCGTCATTGAGGTGGGTATGCAGAACGCTGCTCAAGCCATCACTGTGGCATGTAGCCCATTGGTGTTTGACAATGAAACCATAGCCATCCCCGCCATCATCTATGCATTGATGATGAACGTACTTCTACTCATTTATGTGGGCATCGTGAAGAAATGTTCGCCATCATCATCTTAACTTTAGCGTTGAAATGGAAAAACAAGAAACCTATAAAGAAAGTATTGATGCCATTCTTATCAAGGGGAAAGGCTATCTCGCACCCGATTTCTCAGCCCAGCAACTGGCAGAGCAGCTTGGGATTTCAGCGTTTGCTCTTTCACGTCTCCTCAAAGCGATCTACGGTATGTCTTACAGCGACATCGTACACGCTCACCGCATACAAGATGCCATACAATTACTTACTGACAAACGATTCTCTCCATATATGGTAGATGACATTGGTCGGATGATTGGATTCAAGAACCGACAATCTTTCTTTGCCGCTTTCAAAAAGCAAACAGGTACAACACCTGATAAATTCAGGAAACAATAGAGATAAGGCTATATGCCTAACAAAATACTTTTTACATGAAGACTACACTCAAAACAATGATGATGACAGCACTTTTGGCTGCTGGAGCAAGTTCCATCAATGCACAGCAGCAAGTTTCTTTCGAAACGTCCTCTTCTTCTGCCCCTAAAGGAAAAGAGAAATTCGAGTACAGCAATGAGCGGTTTGCCGACTTGCAGATGCTCCGCTATAAAGTGGAAGGATTTGAGGATTTGACCCTTAAACAGAAGACGTTCATTTATTATCTGCAAGAAGCGGCTCTTTATGGCCGAGACATCCTCTTCGACCAAAACGGAAAATACAACCTCCGTATTCGCAAGATGCTAGAAGATGTGTATGTGAACTACCCAGGTGATAAGGAGAGCAAGAACTTCAAGGCTTTGGAGGAATACTTGAAACGCATGTGGTTCTCCAACGGCATCCACCACCACTATGGTAGTGAGAAGTTTGTGCCTGGCTTCACCCGTAAATGGTTGCAAGACGCCGTCAATTGTTCCGATGAGATCGCCAATGTGATTTTCAATCCCAACCTTTTGCAAAAACGCGTAAACCTTGCAGAGGGTGCCGATTTGGTGAAAACAAGTGCTAGCAACTACTACGAAAATGTGACGCAAGCAGAAGCCGAGGAGTTTTATGCTAAGCAGAAGGCAGAAGGAGATTCTCTTCACCCTGTCATGTATGGCATGAATTCACGTCTTGTCAAAACAAAAAATGGCGAACTCATTGAGAAAAAGTGGACCATCAATGGTCTTTACGGAGATGCCATCAAAAAGATTGTGGAGAATCTAAAGTTAGCACGTCCGTATGCTGAGGACGAGCAACAGCAGAAAGTGATTGATTTACTTATTTCCTATTATGAAACAGGAGACCTAAAAACATTCGACCAATATTCGATTGCATGGGTAGAAAACACCGCACCATTGGTGGATTTCGTCAACGGTTTCATCGAATGTTATGGTGACCCGTTAGGTTTGAAGTGCTCATGGGAAAGCATCGTCAATTTCAAGGATGTGGAGGCCACAAAACGCACGGAAACATTGAGTGCCAACGCACAATGGTTCGAAGACCACAGCCCTGTGGCGCCAGAATTTAAGAAAGAAAAGGTGAAAGGCATCACAGCCAAGGTCATCAAAGCAGCCATCCTTGCTGGCGACCTATATCCTCCAACAGCCATCGGCATCAATCTGCCCAACAGCGATTGGGTTCGTGCAGAACATGGTTCAAAGTCCGTAACCATCGGTAATTTGACTGATGCATACAACAAAGCCGCCAAGGGGAATGGTATGTTACAGGAGTTCGCTTTCGGCAAGGATGAAATCGCTATTATCGAGAAATATGGCGATTTGACCGATGATTTGCATACAGACCTTCATGAATGTCTCGGACATGGTAGTGGTAAACTCTTGGAAGGAGTTGATGGCGATAGCCTCAAGGCCTACGGAAGTACTATAGAAGAGGCTCGTGCTGATTTGTTCGCGCTCTATTATTTGGCTGATCCGAAACTGGTGGAACTTGGACTTGTACCTAATGCTGAGGCATATAAAGCCAGTTACATCGCTCAGATGCAAAATGGTTTGCTGACTCAATTGGTACGTATCAATTTAGGCAATAACATTGAGGAAGCACACATGCGAAATCGCGCTTTGATTGCCCGCTGGGCATTGGAGCATGGGAAGAAGGACAACGTGATGGAATTGGTGAAGCGTGATGGCAAAACCTTTGTAAAGATCAATGACTATCAAAAACTTCGTGATCTATTTGGAGAGTTGTTGGCGGAGATTCAGCGAGTGAAATCCACTGGTGATTTCAAGGGTGCACAAACTTTGGTAGAGACGTATGGCGTCAAGATTGATTCCGAACTCCACAAGGAAATCCTTGACCGCTACGCCAAACTAAATATCGCTCCATATAAGGGCTTCATCAATCCTGTCTATACTGCTGTGCGCGACGCACAAGGGAACATCACTGATGTGAAGATTTCCTACACCGAAGGGTATGCCGAGCAAATGCTGCGTTACAGCAAAAACTACGCCACATTGCCACTCATCAATGAATAATCTTATCAACGACATCAAGAAGGAACTGCGAGCCAACATGAACGGGGTGGCTTCGGCACATGCAAGGCAAACGGAGGATTACCGCGTGAATTGGGGTGTGGAATTACCAAGACTTGCCAATATTTCCGATGAAATCGCCAATAATTGGTTGTCAATTCCTTCACGAGATATCTCACAAAGGGCCTTAGCACAAGCACTTTGGAACGAAAGTACACGAGAATGTAAGATTCTGGCTTGCATGTTAATGCCCGCCGATGAGTTCGATGAAGAGGTGTGTGACATTTGGGCAGAAGGCATTCGAACGGAAGAGATGGCTACGATGTTCTGCCTCTACCTCATGCCGAGACTTCCATATGCCAGCATAAAAGCCTTTGAGTGGATTGCCCGTGAAGAGAAACTATTGCAAAACTGCGGTTACTTGACCTTGTGCCATCTGATGAGAAAACACCCATTCAGCGAGGAGGCTGAAGAAGAATTTCTCGATCAAGCAAGTGCATCGTTAGACAACCGGTATGCCATAAAGGCACTACAGATATATGCCTCTTTGGGAGAAGATAATGCACGGAAAGTCAAAAAAGTTGCAGATTATTTGTAGTACCCAGAGAAAAGCAGTACATTTGTACCCGTATTGTACTAAGAAGGTATGAAAAAGGCTGAGGGGGCACAACCCAAGGATACCCCACGTGACATTCTAAGTCGCTACATAGCGGAACAAGGAGGCATGCGTAAGACTGGCGAACGTTATGCCATCTTGGACGTTGTCATGCAGATGAAGGGACATTACAGTGCGGATCAGATTTTGGACATGATGCCCAATAAATACCCTGTCAGCCGTTCCACCATGTACAGCACATTGGACTTACTGGTAAAATGCGGGCTTTTGTACGACCATCAGATGGATGGTGCCACGCTCTACGAGTGTGCTTATAAAGTGCCGGCACATCATCACTACATCTGCACGGGATGTAACAAGATATGGGATTTGAAAGATACATCACTCGAGCAAGTCGCATCGAAAGTGAAGACGCCAAGATTCAAGAAACTGCGGTGCAGCACTTATATTTATGGCATCTGCAACATCTGTCAGGCCAAGTTGGCACGATTGAAGAAGAAGATGGAAAAAGAAGCGAGAGAACAGAAGAAGTCCAGCATGACCCGAGAAGAAAGGCGGTTTGCCAGAATTGATGAAGAACTGAGTAAGGCGGCACAATGGTTCAAATAACTCTGAATAATATAAACTATAAACATTATAACAACATGAGCAAAGTAGATGTATTGTTAGGTCTTCAGTGGGGAGACGAAGGTAAAGGTAAGGTTGTGGACGTGCTGACGCCACGCTATGATGTTGTCGCTCGTTTCCAAGGAGGTCCTAACGCTGGACACACGCTCGAATTTGAAGGACAGAAGTATGTGCTTCGCTCCATTCCATCGGGCATTTTTCAAGGTGACAAGGTAAATATTATTGGTAATGGCGTAGTGCTGGCACCCGACCTCTTCATGGATGAGGCTAAGGATTTGGAGAAGAGCGGCCACAATCTAAAGAACCGCCTCCATATTTCGAAAAAGGCGCACCTCATCATGCCAACTCACCGTCTGTTGGATGCCGCCTACGAGGCAGCCAAGGGCAAGAACAAGGTGGGAACGACTGGCAAGGGCATAGGTCCTACTTATACCGACAAGACCAGCCGTAACGGTTTGCGTGTGGGTGACATCCTTGATAACTTCGAGGAGAAGTATGCAGCCCATAAGGCACGTCACGAGGCCATTCTCAAGAGTCTCAACTACACTGACTACGACATCACCGAGGTGGAGAAGAAATGGATGGAAGGTATTGAGTACATCAAGCAGTTCCAGTTGGTGGATTCAGAGCACGAAGTCAACAAACTGTTGAAGCAAGGCAAGTCTGTGCTTTGCGAAGGTGCTCAGGGCACGATGCTCGATATCGACTTCGGCTCTTATCCTTTCGTGACTTCTTCCAACACCATCTGTGCTGGTGCTTGCATTGGTTTGGGCATTGGTCCTAATAAGATAGGCGATGTATTCGGCATTATTAAGGCATACTGCACCCGTGTGGGCGCAGGTCCTTTCCCAACGGAATTATTCGATGAAACCGGTCAAAAGATGCGTGACATCGGTCATGAATATGGTGCTGTGACAGGTCGTGAACGTCGTTGCGGTTGGATTGATCTTGTGGCACTCCGCTATGCTATCATGGTGAGCGGTGTGACGAAGCTCATCATGATGAAGAGCGATGTGCTCGATGGTTTCGACACCATCAAGGCTTGTACCGCCTACAAATTGAAGGACGGTAGTGTAACTCGTGACTTCCCTTATGACATCAGCGACGGCCTCATCGAGCCTATCTACGAGGAACTGCCAGGTTGGAAGACTGATCTCACGAAGATGACCAGCGAGGCTGAGTTCCCCAAAGCATTCTCCGATTACATCGCCTTCTTGGAGAAGGAATTGGAAACACCTATCGCGATTGTCAGCGTAGGTCCCGACCGAGAACAGACGATTGAACGATAATTTATGAGAAAAATCGCATTTTTACTAACCCTTATGCTCATGTTGGCTACCTGCTGCAGCAGGATGAGCCAGCATGAGCGTATTCTTGCCGACATCGACGACTTGACAGAGACCGATGCTGACAGTGCACGGCGGATGCTGGTGCGTATGGAAGGGGAAATGAAAAATGCAGACGAAGACACCAAAGCCTACTATGACCTCTTGAAGGTTAAGGCTGATGAACAAGCCAATGTAAAACACTCCTCCGATTCGCTTATTTGTGCTGTAGCTGAACATTTCGAACAACACGACCCATACGGTCATTTACCCGAAGCGTACTACTATGCAGGTCGTGTCAATTCTGACATGCAGAATGGTGAGAAAGCCTTGATTTACTTCCAGAAAGCGTTACTGTGCGACAGCATCCACGTCACCCCTAACCTGAAAAGTCGCTGCTACGCTCAAATCGGCTTCATCTACCTCCGCAACGGACTGCTTGACGCGGCTTTGGACATGCAAGAACTCGCCTATTTCTACTACAAGGAGGTTGGCGACACTTTGGGCATGCGGAATAGCAGCAAAGAATTGCAGACCATCAAGGATTTGCAGAATGATAGCAGCATCACCGACTTGCCAAAGGCGGAAATGATTGTGCGCATACAGAAATTGCACACACAAGCTAAGAGTCAGGTGCTGAATACCCAGAACACCCGATTGGAAGCAGAAAACTCAAAAGAGCGACAGTTCATCTGGATTGTAAGCATCTCTGCCCTCCTCATCATTGTGGTAGCAGTATGGTTCGTGATCCATCTGCGTAACCAGAGAGCCATCCGTAAGGAAGATGCTGCCGAGATATTCCTGTCCACCCGAAGCAAACGCCAATTTTTCGACAAGGACATCAACCAGGTGGTGACTACACATATATATAATAATAAGGTATTGAAGGAAACCGACTGGAAGAAGATGGAAGAACGACTTCTGAAGGCATATCCCACATTCAAGGAACGACTCTTTGCCCTTTACCCTCTTTCCGATACAGAATACCGCATTTGTATGCTCATCAAGATGGAGGTTTCGCCTTCCAACATTGCCAAACTAATGGCATGCAGCAATAGTGCTGTGACTCAAAACCGCCTCCGAATGCAACAAAAAGTGTTTGATGGCAAGGGAACAGCAAAAGATTGGGATAGCTTCGTCCTTTCTCTATAAGTCGTCACATATCAGCTGTTTACAAAGATTATGTAAAATTTTTGTAAATTATTATCCACCCCCGAAACAAAATGTAAATTTTTTGTAAATTCAATTTCTTGGTGTTTTCTTGCAAGAATCCATACCTTTGCACCCAACAAATTGTTTCATCAAAAAATTTACATCATGAAAAGAATCATTACAATCATTTGCATTGTGCTCGTCGGAATGACAGGATGGGCACAGACAAGCAAAATCGTGAGCAGCACAGAAGGGAACATCACCTTCATCGTCGATGAGAACCTCAGCCCCATCGACGAGGACGACCTTGACATGGAATTTTTCCAGTCGAGGGGCTCTGTAGCTCTTTCTGAAATCTTCGAAGGCGAAGGTGTCGTAAAGCCCATTTGGGTGGCCAAGAGTTTCTCTAACGATGAGCGGTTTTACACCTTCAGGGGAAAGGACGTATTCTTCCAGACAGTTGTGCGGGCATACGCTGAGCATCGCCCCCTCGTACTCTCGCCCGATATGGTATGGCTGCTCATCAGTCAGGGATTCGCACGTTACGTGAATGCGCATTCGGAGGAACTACGCGACCAGATTGTGAGCCACACAGGGGAGATGGATCTGGTGGTGGTGTCCAATGAAGATTTGTTACACGGAGACCCAGACTGGGAGAAACTCATTGCTGGTTTCGCTGCACAAATCGACGAGTACACCAAAGAAGACATTGCCAAGACCATCACTGCCGACTTCACCACCACGGGCGTTACGGAGCGCATCACCTCGCAAGTGACGCTGATGGAGACGGTGAAGACCTACTTCGACTACATTATCCATTATGTGGGTTGTGGCATTCCAAGCATCACGCTCAAAGGCACGCCAGAAGATTGGCAGAAGATGCTGGAGAAGACAAAGCAGCTGGAAAAGTACGGCATGAGCAAGTGGATCAAGAGCCTCAAACCTATCTTGACCGAGTTTGTCAACGCCTCCCAAGGCAACCCCAACCAGGCTTTCTGGCAGGGCATGGTCAAGAAGGAAGACCCCGACGAACTGGTGGGCAATAAAGTATGCGACCTTCGCAACCCGACAATTTTGGACGGCTGGATGCTCAAGCTTTTCCCTGATGAAAACGGGAAAACGCTCGACCAAGTGCCCCACACCCACGAGATGCCGTCGGAACGCGTGTATGTGGATTTCAGATACCAGATGATCGATCCCGATAACGGCAATGTCATTGTCGATACCCCGATGGAACTCGTCGCTGGCTATATCGGCACGGAAGTGGACACCCTGACCCATGCCCTCACACCCAAGATGGGCTGGATGGTGCGACAGACCGAGAGCGACGAGAAGATTGTGGAGAGACTCAAGAAGATGGACAAAGAAAATTCTTTTGAAGGCATCGATTTGAGGGTGAACAGAGTGCCTGAACACCTTGCCCAGTTGAAGCACATCAGGAAATTGAGCCTCACCTTCACCGACAAAGTTGTCCTGCCCGAGTGGATGGACAAGATAAAAATCGATGAATTCAAGGTCAAAGGGAAAATCAGCCCATCTGAAGAACGAAAGCTCATCAAAAGGTTCCCTAAGCTTAGCATCAATAATACGTATTATAATTACGATGTAAAAGTCAATTCGGGTGCGTTGGCTGTTCCATTAATCGTCGTGAATGGGAAGCCCTTCAAAGTAACCAAAGATTTTGACTTTGCGAATGCCCGCGATGAGGACTATGCAGAACTCATAGGCGTGGAACCTGATGACATCAAGAGCATCTACGTCTTCAAGGATGCTGCTGCCACAGTCATCTGGGGTGAAAGAGGCAAATGGGGCGTCATCGAAATCAAGACCAATGGCAAAGTTAAAAAGAGCAAAAGGAAAATCAAGATGATTAGCGGTACTGTGAGCGACGCTGACGGTCCGTGTTGGATGGCCAACGTGGTTGAAATCAATGAACAGGACAGCATCGTTGGACATGTTGCCACTGACTCCCTCGGTCATTTCACACTCAAAATCGTGAATCCTAAAGACAAGATTCGTATTTCCTACATAGGAGTAAAGACTATGACGCTCGATATCTACAAAAAAAAGTACGACATCATCATGCAACCATCGACAACGCCGAGGACCGTTGATGTACAAAACGAACGCAAGAGAAGACTCAGATAATTTTGAAGGAATCAAACCGTAAAACCCCATAAAACCTATACAACAATGAAAAAGATTATCATCATCATCGCAATGGCACTCATCGCCAGCTATGTGACAGCTCAGTCAAACGAGAGCAAGAAGACAGACCGATTGGAAGCATTTTCCCCACGGAGCACTCGTTATGGTTTCAATTATGTGAAAGAGTGCATCGAGACCTTCCGTTACGAAGGGAACCTGGAGGGGAAGAAATGGTTGACAGGTTTTTATGATCCAGGGTTTCCCAAAGGAATTCCTCAAGAAGAAAGAGACAGCATTAGGAACGCCTATTATGAGGAATTGTGGGCAAAGCAAGACAGCCTGCCTGAACATGATAAAATGTTCATTGTCAGAGCTGCAGAGGAAGGTCCCATTGCCCTCACCTACGACAAAAAGGACACGACTTTGGTGCTGCTGAAGTGTGATGAAGAATGGCCCATACTTGGGCAGAACAAGTTGAGGTCTTTTAAGATGAAAGTGGATGTGGCAGAATACGATTCCATCCAACGGCTCCACATGCTGGCTGCCTATACCGCTGTACCTATGGATCCGACCCCCTCAAATAAATTGATAGATGTTGTTATCGTAAGGAATCCCAACAAACCCCTTCCTGTCATGCCAGGGCCCTTTAGTTTTGACACCATGCACTTCTATTTCGTTTGGGGAGACTCAATGAGAGATTTGTATGCCCAAAGTCACACTTGCCTATCGCCGATCGCCCAGAAACTGATAGAAACGTTCTACAATATTTGTAGTGCAGTGCGTGACCAAGACCACGAGGAGCTCCGCTCGCTCATGCCCACTGTGCACGAACTACTGGCACACTACCCAACCCTCCTCTTGCCCGATGTCATCTACGACGAATGGATAGACAATCATTCTTGGTGATGAATGATGGCAGACCAATATTAAAACGACAAAACCATCACACCTATGAATACGTACAGAATTATCACAATAGCATTCGTACTATGGAGCAGCGTCAGTGCCCTTGCTCAAACCTCTGAAATCAAGCGGACAGACAGGTTGCTCACCGCTTCAGGATTGCCGCGTTACAGTAAAGGTGAAAATATGAGCACGCGTTTTGTAGAGTCCTTCCGATATGCAGGAGATGAAGAGGCAAGGCGATGGTGGACTGACTATTACAAGCCAACCATACACTATTCCAACACAGAAAAAGGACGGAAGAAAAGAGATAAGATTAACGATGCCTATAACAAGAAATGGGATGAGATGACCCAACAACTTCCCAGATACTACGACCTGTTCATAGCAAGACCCTCCTTTTCCCCTCCATACGGATTCTCCTATAGCAACAAAGATACAGCATTAGTATATATGGAACAAAAGTGGAATGTGGGCAAGAAGAAAGACAAGAAGGTTACAATGACCACCCACAAGATGAAAGTGGACGTAGCCGTCTATGACTCCATCCAATGCTTGCACAAACTGGCTGTTTACACCTCCGCCCAGTTCGACCCCGACTATACGACGCTCGATGGAACAAGTTACCACTTCATCTGGGGCACATTCTCAGGCGACAAATATGCCATCAGTTCCGACAACGGTTCACGCACCTGCAAGCGGTTATTGAAAACCTTCAACGACATCTGTTTGGCGGTGCGCAACAACGACTACGAAGGGCTCTACGCACACTTACCTACGGTTCACGAACTTCTCGCTTACTACCGTACTCTCCTTCTACCCGATGTGCCGATAGATGAATGGGACTTGGATGCGTCAGTAAGGGGACGAAATAACAAATAAATTACAGCGAAGAGAGCAACTTTACATACAGCGAGATGGCATGGTCTATCTCGCTGATTTTTATGTACTCATCAGCAGTGTGAGAGCGTGACGAATCGCCAGGACCCAGTTTGAGCGATGGAAACCGCATCAGGGCTTGATCGCTTAATGTCGGCGAACCAAACGGCGTGAGTCCCTCCTTGATGCATGCCTGCACGAAAGGATGCTCCACGCCTATCTTCGAAGAGGAAAGACGGAAGGAACGGGCTTTCAGTTCCGAAGAGAGATGTTCCTGGAAGAAAGCGAAGATTTCCTCGTTCGTGTAGCATTCGTTTGACCGCACATCGATGGTGAACGTGCACTGGTCAGGGATAACATTATGCTGAGTGCCTGCATTGATGATGGTCACCGTCTGCTTCACGGGACCCAGCAGTTCCGTCTGCTTCGGGAACTGCCACTCCGACAGCCACTGGATGTCCTTCATCGCATGATAGATGGCATTGTCACCTTCATTCCGAGCTGCATGCCCAGCCTTCCCATGCGCCACCGCATCAATCACCATCAATCCCTTCTCCGCAATGGCTGGCTGCATGCCCGTCGGCTCACCCACAATGGCAAAGTCAATTTTGGGGAGCAAGGGAAAGACAGACTCAATGCCGTTCTTACCAGAAACCTCCTCCTCGCAACTCGCCAAGAAGATGATATTTGTGGGCTGCAACTCAATATAAGTCATCAGCAAAGAAACAAGTCCCCCTCCGCAGTCATTACTGCCCAATCCATAGAGTTTGTCACCCTCCTGCGTCGGAGTGAAAGGGTCATGCTGCCATCCCGCCACAGGCTTCACCGTGTCGAGGTGGGCATTCAGCAGGATAGTCGGTCCCCCTATGGGGGTCGTAGGACAGCACCACACATTGTTTCCGTGCCGTTGGGGATTCAGCCCTTTTTCCCGCATATATGCCTCCAGCACATCCGCCACCGCTGTTTCGTCGCGACTAACGCTGGGTGTGGCAATCAGCCGTTTCAGCAATTCTACAGCCTCAAGGGTTTGCTTCTGATAAGTCTTTTCCATATCTTTTCTATATTTTCGGGGCAAAGTTACAATTTTTTTCTCATACAACGAAAAATAATCCTCTCAAATAATGAACGCTTGCTGTGGTCGCTGTATGCTGTGTGTCTGCTATAGTCAATAAAAGTTAGAAACTTTGGTATTTCCTTCGTATTGTGCTCACTTATTTCATAAATTTTTCACGTTCGGAAAAGAAAACTAGTTTTCGATTCTCTCACTTACTCAAAATTTTCGTACCGTTAGCTTCGCTGAAAGTACTCATGTTCGACAATAAAAGTAAAAACCTTAGCTTTTCTTTTGTATTGTGCTCACTTATTCGTACCTTTGCACGTCAAAATGTAGATAATGATATAAAAAACAAGATAATGGCACAGCAAGAAGACATTTTCAAGAAAGTGGTGAGCCACTGCAAGGAGTATGGGTTTGTGTTCCCATCTTCAGAGATTTACGATGGATTGGGCGCCGTGTATGACTATGGTCAGAACGGTGTGGAACTGAAGAACAACATCAAGCAATATTGGTGGCAGTATATGGTGCTGCTGCACGAGAATATCGTAGGTTTGGATTCTGCCATCTTCATGCACCCGACCATTTGGAAGGCTTCGGGTCACGTAGATGCGTTCAACGACCCACTCATTGACAACCGCGACTCGAAGAAGCGCTACCGTGCGGATGTGCTTATCGAGGATCAGATTGCCAAATATGACGAGAAGATTGAGAAAGAAGTGGCAAAGGCGAGAAAGCGTTTTGGTGAGGCCTTCGATGAGGCTCAATACCGTGCTACTTCGGCTCGTGTGCTGGAGGAGCAAGCCAAGCGTGACGCTTTGCACCAGCGCTATCAGGAGGTGATGAATGCGGAGGGCGGCATCGACTTGGAAGGTCTGAAGCAAATCATTTTGGACGAAGGAATCGTATGCCCCATCAGCGGCACGAGAAACTGGACGGATGTGCGCCAATTCAACCTGATGTTCAAGACGGAGATGGGTGCTGCGGCTGAGGGCGCATCGACCATTTACCTGCGTCCTGAGACGGCTCAAGGTATTTTCGTAAACTACTTGAACGTGCAGAAGACTGGCCGTATGAAGGTTCCCTTCGGTATCGCCCAGATTGGTAAAGCGTTCCGCAATGAGATTGTGGCACGTCAGTTTATCTTCCGCATGAGGGAGTTTGAACAGATGGAGATGCAGTTCTTCGTGAAGCCCGGTACAGAACTCCAGTGGTTTGACGAGTGGAAGAAACGTCGTATGGCTTGGCACCAAGCACTTGGCTTTGGTGCTGAGAACTATCGTTTCCACGACCACGACAAGTTGGCGCACTATGCCAATGCCGCCACTGACGTGGAATTCAAGATGCCATTTGGATTCAAGGAAGTGGAGGGTATCCACAGCCGCACGAACTTCGACTTGTCTCAGCATGCCAAATATTCTGGCAAGAAGATCGAGTACTTCGATCCCGAGGACAACACGAGTTACACACCTTATGTCATCGAGACATCGATTGGTGTGGATCGTATGTTCCTCTCCATCATGTGCCATAGTTACTGCGAGGAGCAACTGGAAGGTGGCGACACCCGCGTAGTGCTCCGTCTGCCTGCCGCACTGGCTCCTATCAAATTGGCCGTGTTCCCTCTCACCAAGAAGGACGGTCTGCCAGAGAAGGCTCGCGCAATCATCGACGACCTCAAGTTCCACTTCAACTGCAAGTATGAGGAGAAGGATCAGATTGGTAAGCGTTACCGCCGTCAGGATGCCATCGGCACACCGTTCTGCGTGACTGTCGATAACCAGACGCTGGAAGACAACACCGTCACCCTACGTTACCGCGACACGATGAAGCAGGAGCGTGTGAACATTGCTGACTTGCGTGGCATCATCGAGGATCAGGTGACCATCACCAGTTTGCTCAAAAACCTCAAATAAACAGGAGTTTCTTCTAAACCTTCATCACAATGAAGAAAATTCTTTACATATTGCCTATACTTTCCCTCCTCTTCTTTTCTTGTAAAGAGAACAACGAGGTGGGGGAGTATGACAACTGGCCAGCCAGGAATCAGCACTACGTTGATTCCATCTCCGCCCTTGCCAATGAGGGCAAGGATGGTTGGTCAAGAATCATCGCCTACAACCTGATGACTCGGGAAGAGCGTCCAGATCTGACCAACCTACATTATATATATGTCAAGAAGTTGGAAAACGGAACAGGTGAACGACATCCAGAACAGAACGACTCTGTGCGTGTTCACTACATGGGGCGTCTGATTCCGTCAATGTCCTACACACAGGGGTATGTGTTCGACAAGAGTTACAGCACCTATGCCTTCAACGAGGAGACAGATGTACCCAAACTCATGGCCGTCGCCAACAACATGATCACAGGTTTTTCCACTGCTGTGATGAACATGGTGGAGGGGGATCGCTGGCAAGTGGTTATTCCTTACTATTTGGCCTACAATCCCAAGGTGAACCCGTCAAGCCTCGTGCCTGATTATTCCGCCCTCATCTTCGACATCAAACTGGCAAAAATCTACCGGTATAAGATAGATTTGGACACCACGTGGCATTAACCAGCCCATGCGCTGGGCGACTTTCTCCATCCGGACAAGTCGGCATATTCATACAAAGAGAGCATCCATCATCATGACGGATGCTCTCCTTTTTATGTTAATCTGATTTACTTTACGTTTCCGACTTTAATGAGGTACTCAGCAATCTGGACAGCGTTGAGGGCAGCACCCTTCTTGATTTGGTCGCCAGAGAGCCAGAAGGTGAGACCGTTCTCGTTAGCGAGATCCTTACGAACACGACCCACATACACATCATCCTTGCCTGCTGTGAAGAGAGGCATTGGATACTTCTGGTTCTTGGGGTCATCGATGAGGGTCACGCCGTCAGCAGCAGCAATGGCTTTCTGTGCTTCCTCCACAGAGATAGGCTTCTCTGTCTCCACCCACACAGCCTCTGAGTGAGCACGGAGCGAAGAGATGCGTACACACATCGCAGAGCATTTCGCGTCGGTGTGCATGATCTTGCGCGTCTCGTTGAACATCTTCATCTCCTCCTTCGTGTAGCCATTGTCCTGAAACACATCAATCTGAGGAATTACGTTGTATGCCAACTGATAAGCGAACTTGTTCACTGTAGGCTCCTTGCCTTCCACCAGTTCTTTGTACTGCTGCTGGAGTTCAGCCATTGCAGCGGCACCAGCACCCGAAGCACTTTGGTAACTTGCCACGTGGATGCGCTGGATGTGGCTCAACTTCTCGATGGGTTGGAGCACCACGACCATCATGATGGTGGTACAGTTAGGATTGGCGATGATGCCACGAGGACGGTTCAACGCATCCTCGGCATTGCACTCAGGCACCACCAATGGTACATCTGCATCCATACGGAAGGCGCTGGAGTTGTCAATCATCACCGCACCGAACTTGGTGATGTCCTCAGCAAACTCCTTTGAAGTGCCAGCACCAGCCGATGTGAAGGCGATGTCCACGCCTTTGAAGTCGTCGCCGTGCTTGAGGAGTTGCACTTCGTACTCCTTGCCACGGAACGTATATTTTCTTCCGGCACTACGGGTAGAGCCGAAAAGCACGAGTTCGTCAATTGGGAAATTTCTCTCATCAAGAACACGAAGGAATTCCTGTCCTACAGCGCCACTTGCGCCGACGATTGCTACTTTCATCTTATTACCTTATTTATTTGTATTTCTTACATATTTCTTGAAAAACGCTGCAAAGGTACGGAAAAAACTAAAAACTAAAAACTAAAAACTAAAAGTTTAAGCAACAAAATGCCTAATATTGGCAAAAGATACTATTACTTTGCACTTTTAGTTTTTAGTTTTTAGTTTTTTCCGTACCTTTGTAAAAATTTTCACTTTGGACGAAATCACCACATATCTGCCCATCACCAACCCGACGTGGATCTTTTTCCTCGTGCTTTGTGTGATATTGTTTGCTCCTATGGTTTTCAGCAAACTACGCATTCCGCATCTCATCGGAATGATTCTGGCAGGTGTGTTGATAGGTCCGCACGGCGCCAATCTGTTGGCGCGCGACGCCTCCTTCGAATTGTTTGGTAAGGTGGGCATTTATTTCATCATGTTCTTGGCAGGTCTGGAGATGGACTTGCAAAACTTGAAGCAGAACCGCACCAAAGGCTTCATCTTCGGATTCATCACCACCGTGATTCCCTTTGGATTCGGTTTCTTGGCAGGATACTATTTCTTGGATTACAGCCTGCCCGCCTCCCTGCTTCTGGCTTGTATCTTTGCGTCCCACACGCTGGTGGCATATCCCATTGTGGGACGTTACGGATTGAGCAAGTCACCTTCCGTCACCATCTCCATCGCTGCCACGATGGTGGCACTCCTCTCCGCTCTGCTCTTCTTGGCAGGCATCTCTGGCACATTGAAAGGAAGTAACGATGTCTGGTTTTGGACCTTCTTCGCTTTGAAGTTCGCCATCTACATCTTTGGCATGTTCTTCCTGCTGCCACGCCTCATCCGTGTGTTTTTCCGCAAATACAGCGACCCTGTCATACAATTTACGTTCACTCTGGCTGTGGTATTCCTGTCCGCTGCCACCGCTGAGTTCTGCGGATTGGAGGGCATCTTCGGAGCCTTCCTTGCAGGTTTGGTGCTCAACCGCTTTGTGCCGAACACCTCACCGCTGATGCTCCGCATAGAATTTATCGGTAATGCCCTTTTCATTCCTTATTTCCTGATTGGTGTGGGCATGTTAGTGAATGTCGCTCCGATGTTCCATGAGGGCAAAGCAGCCGTGGTGGTGCTCATCATGGTGGTGGCAGGCACCCTCTCCAAATACCTTGCTGCCCTCATCAGCCGTTTGCTCTTCCGAATGACCCGTTCAGAAGGTGTGATGATGTTCGGTCTGACCGAAGCCCATGCGGCAGGAGCGTTGGCGATGGTGATGGTGGGTGTGAACCTCGAAGTGTCTCCTGGTGTGCCTCTGATGAATAGTGCGGTCTTGGATGGTGTGGTTATGATGATTCTCATCTCATGTATCATCTCCTCCATCGCTACCGACCAGGCAGCCAAGAAACTGAAGATGCAAGGGGATGAAACTGCCAAGAAGCAGCGACGAGACAGTACGGCGCTCGATGACGAGAAGATACTGATCCCGATTAATGAGCCCAGCAATATCCGCACGTTGATGTCCACCGCCTTCATGATGCGCAACCGACAACTAAATCGTGGACTGATCTGTCTTAACATCATCAACGATGCCGACCTCAGCGACCAGACACAGGAGCATAGTCGAGAGTGCTTGGAGATGGCGACCAAACTGGCTTCGGCAGCCGATGTGCCCGTTCAAACACAGACACGTCTGGCGGTCAATTTCGTCACAGCCACCATCCATGCGCTGCGTGAGAATGATGCCAGTGAACTTCTCATTGGTCTCCATCGCAAACGTCACGAAGATGATTCCTTCCTCGGACTCTTCGCCCAAGGACTCATCGACAGTATGTCGCGCCAGCTCATCATCGTCAGCATGCACATTCCTGCCAACACCATCCGCAAGATTGTGGTGGCTGTTCCTGAGAAGGCAGAATATGAGAAGGGCTTCTACCGCTGGATTAACCGTATTGCCCGAATGGCGGAGGATCTCGGGTGCCAGATTGATTTCTATGCCGCTGAATCCACAGGTAATCTCATTATGCGATATATGCGTGACCGTCATAAGAGTGTTCGCGACGACTACGAACTGCTCTACTCTTGGAATGAGTTCCCTGCCCTTCGCCACGAACTCAGTCCTGACCATCTGTTGGTGGTAGTTACAGCTCGCAAAGGCAGCATCTCCTACCAGAGTTCCTTTGCCAAACTGCCCACCCAACTCCAAACGGATTTTGCCGACAACAGCCTGATGCTCATCTACCCCGATCAGCAAGAGGAAAGCAACGAGATGAACGTCTTCACCGACCCACACCGCTACGAAACCACTTCGGGCACCACTCGCATCGGACAGTGGCTGAGCAAGTGGATAGGTGAAATGGGATAATAAAAATTGAAGAATTGAAAGATTGAAAGATTGAAAAATTGAAGTCTTTCCTTTCTTCAACTCCATCAAAATAAATTCTTTTTCAACTCTTCAATTCTTCATGATACAACTCCAAAACATCACCAAGTCCTTCGGCACCCTCCAAGTGCTCAAAGGCATTGACCTCCACATCGACAAAGGCGAGGTGGTCAGCATCGTTGGTCCTTCAGGAGCAGGTAAGACCACGCTCTTGCAAATCATGGGCACCCTCGACACGCCCGATACGGGTTCCGTCATCGTCGATGGCATCGATGTGACCAAACTCAAAGATAAGGACATCGCCAAGTTCCGCAACCAGCACCTCGGCTTCGTCTTCCAGTTCCACCAACTCCTCCCTGAGTTCACGGCATTGGAGAACGTCTGCATCCCTGCCCTCATCGCCGGCAAGAACAAAAAGAAGGCAGAGGAACGTGCCAAGGAACTGCTCAACTACCTCAACCTCTCCGACCGTTACAACCACAAGCCGGCTGAACTCTCAGGCGGTGAGAAACAGCGCGTAGCAGTGGCACGTGCACTCATCAACAACCCTGCCATCATCTTGGCAGACGAGCCATCTGGTTCGCTCGACTCCAAGCACAAGGAGGAACTGCATCAGCTCTTCTTTGACCTGCGTGACAAGTTTGGGCAGACCTTCGTCATCGTCACCCACGACGAGACTCTCTCCCAACTCACAGACCGCACCATCCACATCAAAGACGGACTGATTGAAGAAGTTATCGAAGTTAATGAAGTTAAAGAAGTTAACGACGATACCTTGCCACCAGCATAACATTTGTCTTTAACTTCGAGCGTAGCGATAACTTCTCTAACTTCTTTAACTCCCCAAAAAACTCAATCAAATGGCAACACTACAACTGGGCAAGAGGAATCAACTGAAAGTCTTGCGTGAGAAAGATCACGGCGTATATCTGGAAGGCGGCGACATCGGCGACATCCTGTTACCCAAGCGCTATGTACCTGCTGGCACCAAGGTGGGCGACGTCCTTGACGTGTTCCTCTATCTCGACCAAGAGGAACGTCTCATCGCCACCACAGAGCATCCTCTCATCGAGGTGGGACAGTTCGCTTATCTCGAATGTGCGTGGACCAATGAGTATGGTGCCTATCTGAAATGGGGACTCATGAAAGACCTCTTCTGTCCGTTCCGCGAACAGAAAATTCGCATGCAGAAGGGCAAGCACTACCTTGTCTATTGCTACATCGACGACAAGACCTACCGCATCGTCTGCTCCAGCAAGATTGAGAAGTTCCAGAAGGCGATTTCGGAGAACGCTAACTCACCTCACACCTCACACCTCACACCTCCTGACAGGAAAGTCCTCATCGGCGACTTCTCCTCCCGTCTCTTCGAGCACCTCAAACTTTCCGAACAGGGCTTTACACCTTACCACGACAAGTCGCCTGCTGAGGAAATCTATGCCATGTTTGGTGTCAGCAAGAAGGTGTTCAAGCAAGCCGTGGGCGACCTTCTCAAACGTGAACTCATCCAAATCAAGCCTAATGGCATAGAACTGACTATCAAAGGCAAAACAACTGGAATAGAAGAATAAACTACATTACATCTTTTTCAATAACTTTCCAAAACAACTAAAAAACATGAAGCGTATATTTTTGATGGTGACCATGATGTGTGTCTGGCTGTTGAGCTGGGCACAAGAGTCGCCACAGAGTGATTATGTAAGCGATCAGATCAGTCGCCAGAAAGTGGTAGACAACGGCGGCACGGGTAATTATCCTGCTGTGATTGTAACAGAGAAGACATTGGAGAACTATACTGTTTATCGTCCCCGTAGTGTGAAGGCGGCTGCCCGACGTGAGGGTCCGCTTCCTCTGCTGGTGTGGTGCAACGGCGCCTGCACTGACAACTCGAAGGATTACGAGCGCATGTTGAACGAAATGGCTTCTCATGGGTATCTGGTTATAGCAATCGGCAAGATGAAAGTGGATAACAATGAACGTGAGGATGGTGGTTCCAACGAGCAGCAAGTGGTGGAAATCATCAACTGGGTGGTGAATCAGGTAAGCAATAAGACAAGTGACTACTACAAGGCGGTGAATGTGAACAATATCGCGTTATCAGGACACTCATGTGGTGGTGCACAGGCCATTGCCAACTGTGCCAACACAAGGGTGAAGACCCTCCTCATCATGAACGCTGGTATGGGCGGTATGTCGATGGGAGGTGCCTCTCCTCAGAGTTTGAAGCAGCTGCATTGCCCTCTCATCTATATGACGGGTGGTACTGGCGATGTAGCGTATGGCAATGCAGAGTCGGACTTCAACAGTATTACAAAGGTGCCAGTGGTATGGGCAGACCTACCAACAGCTGGACATGGTGGCACGTACTGGGATCCTCAGGGTGGCGAATTTGGTCGTGTGGCGGTGAAATGGATGGATTGGCACTTGAAAGGTTACAGCCAGAACGCCAATATCTTTTTGAAGCCCAACGTGACGAAGGTGTTTCCCAGATGGAAAATCCAGAACAAGAACTTTGGTAATGTGGATTACGACAATATCTACGAAACTCCGCTGACGGTGGGCGACCCTGTGTTTGACCGTCAGGCGGCAGAAGAGACCTTTGCCTTTGGTGCAGACGTGAGTCTGCTCACACAACAGACACAAAACGGGAAGACGTTCAACAATCGTTTTGGTCAGAAGAAAGATGTGCTGCCCATTTTGAAGGAAGAGGGCATGAACAGTGTGAGGGTAGAAGTGCTGGTGAACCCCTCTGATGGTGTGTGCAACCTTACTTATGCCAGAAACTTGATCAGGAAAGTCAAAGATCAGGATATGAATGTTATGCTTTGCCTGAACTATGCCGACAATCGTGCCGACATTGGTTCTCAAAAGAAACCCGCTGCTTGGAAAAACTACGATATGGAAAAATTGGAGGCAGCCGTCAAATCGCACACTTCCATTGCCGTGAAGGGCATCAATGGAACCACTCCAAAGCTGAAATGGGTGCAAGTGGGCTATCAACTCGATGAAGGTATGTTATGGCCAGAGGGCAGGTTGACCAGTGGAGGAAAGGGAAATGTGGAGAATTTCGCCCGTCTCTTCAATACTGCCTACGATGCCGTGAAGGCTGTGAATCCTGATATCCAGGTGGTGCTTCATGTGGCTGACTTGCAGACGACAACGGCAATGAACACCTATTTCGATGCATTGAAGAAGGCAGGTGTGAAATGGGATGTCATCGGCTTGTCTGCCTATCCTTCTATGACTACGTTGACGAATACCACATTCCTCAAGCGGTTGATGGACAATGTGAAGGGGTTGAAAGAACGTTATGGCACTCCTGTGATGGTGGTGGAGACAGGTTATTATAATGACCAACCTATGGAGGCGAACGCGTTCCTCTGTGACATGATGAAGCAACTGATTGAGGCTGAGGCTATAGGATGCTTCTATTGGGAACCGGAACTGACGGATGACTACCGCTTAGGTGCTTGGAATCCTGAGACACGCAATGTCTCCATTGCTCTCGAAGCCTTCAAGGGTATGAAACATACGGAAGTGCCTTACGTGATGGATATTGCTTGGGGCGACGGCATGAAATCGCTTTTCGATAGCGCACCGATTGAACTGCCTGTCAATGCCCGTCATATCCGTGATCGTATTGAGAAGGTGGAGCTGATGGAGGGAGATGAGACCTATGCCACCAGCACAGAATCGCCTTACACGCTCGTGTGGGCTAATCCTGAGCCAGGTACGCACAACATCTTTGCACAAGCCACTGCCACAGATGGGGAAACTGCCTCAACTGATGTGGTGGAGATTGAGGTGAGTGCTGACGTCACGGCTGTGAATGCTGTTATCTCCTCTTCCGACATCCGTCTGAGAGCGGACAAGAACAAGGTGACTGTTGAGTCAGGCTCTCCTCTGCGTTCCATCAGCATCTACTCTGTTGGTGGCATGAAGTTGGCAGAGAAGAAGGTGAATGGCGTCCATCGTGCATCCCTCTCTGTCAATGCCCAACAACGTGGCGCATTGCTGCTCGTCCAGGTGGAAACCGATGCAGGAACCAAGACCTTCCACGTAAGTTTATAAATGTGATATAAGTCCCACGAATTGGCGTTCAATTTGTTCAATTCGTGGGACAATTGTATAGTGCTGTGCTCTTCTCATTGAGTAGGGTGTTGACAAAATTTCTAAACTTTGAAAAATAAAATCTAAACTTTGAAAAATATTTTTCCAACTTTAGAAAATTATTTCTAAACTTTCAAAATTTAGATAATAGTAAGGGAAAGTGAATTTGACATAAGGGATTGTGGCAAGCTGTGCGGCATGCCGCAATATACCGAATTGACGTTATTTTATGTGTCTTTTGTGAGAAAAAGGATAAAATGTTACATCTTTTAAAGCATTTGTTTAGATTTTGATACATAGTTTGAGGAAAAAGCTATACCTTTGCCACATCCAAAACAAAACAGAGATAATTGTGACAACCACATTATATTATTTATTAACTAAATCTTTTCAATTAAATCTTTTCTAAAAATGAAAAAAATTTTACTTTTAGGACTTATGCTCCTCGGAATGGGGGGGTAATTTCTGCGAAAACTTTAGACGCATCTATTAGTGTTGCATGGCAGGCAACATGGAACAATGAAACGAAAACCATGGGATGGAAAGGAACTGAGGGTAATTGGCTACTTTATTCAGGTTTTCCAGGAGGCGACATTACCCACTATACAAGAATTGAAGCAAAACTTTCCGACTTTAGTGAAAATGCGGATTTTATCAGATTAAGAATTAAAGATAAGGATGGCGATTACGCCGATTACAATTTAATAGAAGGTGCCAATTTAATTGATTTGACAACTCACGCGACAGATTTCCCAAATTGTGATTTTGCTAATATTGATGATATTACAATTTGGGGAAGTAATTCTCCTAAAGCTGGAGAGGTTATCGACAGCGATCATCCTGCTTCTGTAATAATTGAAGAAATGTCCATGTCTGGAATGGACGAGGAATATACTGCAGGTGAAGTTCTATCATTAGTAACCATTTTAAATGAAGAAACATTGGTGACCATTGGAGGAACGGATCAAACTATTCTTTATGGAACGCCAACAGATAACCAGATTTATTCTGCAGCAATTAATACTGCAATGGGGAAGGTATCTGCAGCAGGAAACAATTCAACATATCGCTTCCGTATTGAAACAGCCTCTGATGAGGGACTTGTTCTGCCATCAGGTGTAACAACGCTTTATCGTATAAAGGCATTTAAGGGAGATGGAACGACACCTTATACTGGTCCAGGTTGGAATGGCTCAAATAGTTTTTACCTGAATGAGATTGGCTGGACACGTAATCTTGTGGCTCAGGGAGCCGAAGGTGAAGACGGCCCCTTTTGGGGAATAACTCCTATTGAGGGGAAAACAAATACCTATAAAATTTCAGCATATAAAAAAGACGGTACATTAAGGGCGGAAAAACTTTTCGGTAAATCAGAATGGGTTTTCTATGTATTAGAAAAAAATTATGTTCCAGAAAAGAAAGTTGTTGCTGCTAATGACCAAATCTTTGCTATGAGTAATTTCTCTGAAGGGAAATGGACGTTTGCTGAGCCAGTAAGTTTGTATGATTGGGATTATCTCGTTATCGGAACCGAGAACACGGCAGCAAATGCTACTCATACGATAAAGATGACAGATAGTGGCAACAAAACTATAGGAGGAGAAGATTACAATGGTGGAGCCGTCGGTACAGGTGCTGGAATGTATCTTGACTATTGGAATAGTCAAAATATTATCGCCATAGACTTGAATCAATTACGCATCAATAATGGTTTGGATATTTTCCACATTGCGGAATTGGAAATAACAGGCGATATTACACCTTCTGTTGTTTATCTGACAGACTATGCGAATCCTAAATTGACAAATAGAGGTCGCTGGGATTTATATATATCAGGTGACGTTGTCCGTACTTATTCGGCTTCAGAGACGGGCAAATATGGAACAATCTGTCTGCCATATGTGGCTTCTTATGCAGGCTGCGAGGTTTATAGCATAGTAAATAAATCCTCTGACGGTATCGTCTTGGAAAAAGTAACAGGTCTTCTTGAAGCAGGAAAGCCTTACTTCTATATATCTTCAGATATTAATGGACAAGATAATGGGAATGATGGTAAAAATGTTCACAACGTTAACTTCTTCCGTGCCGACCTTGAGAAATACGATGCTGCTAAAGCTGGTGAGAACAATGGTTTGATTGGTACATTTGCGAATGACACCAAAGTTCCACTTGGCAACTTCATATTGTATAGTAATAAGACTTATTGTGTAGATAACGATTTCTATGTGGATGCAAACAGAGCATACATTGACAAGTCTAAGATTACAGACAAAACAGCAGCTAGCTCTCGTACAATTCTTCTTCCTTTCGATGGCGCTGAAGATAATGAAGCTACAGCTATTGAGAGCACTGAAGCCGTAGAAGTATTGAACGAAGGCGTATTCTACGATATGTCTGGTCGTGAGGTGAAGAACCCAACTACTGGCGTATATATCGTGAAGTATGGCGATATGACCAAGAAAGTGATGATTAAGTAATGTCGAACCCTAATAAAAAAGTATAGAACAATGAAAAAGACATATATCAAACCAATAATGACTGAAGAAACCATCCATGTAGGTGAGATGATTTGTGACCCAATCATCGGAAGTAGTAACTCAAATACAAGCTCACTGCCTGGTGGTACTAAGGGAGACAGCCGTCGTCTCCGTTTCGAAGAAGATGATGAGTTCGATGAGATTTCTCTCGATGAGTTCTTCCGTTCATGGGAATAATCAAACATTCATATTCATCAACAGGGGGTGTGCTTGGCACATCCCCTGCTTTTTGTTCAATTCGTTCGATTCGTGGGGCAATGAAAAAGATTTGTGTTCTTTTTGCCTTGCTTCTTGCAGGCGGGGCGCTTGCTTCTTGCAAGCAGCCTTCTTGCTTCTTGCAAGCGAAGGAGGGGGTAGCCTCAATACTCGAAGGCACTGCCACCCATGAATTCGCGGAGGAGAGAGTGGGGGGGCAGAAGGTCGAGAGGAATGTCGTGGAAACGGTTCAGCACCCAAATGAGACGTTGAGCTTCCTCGTAGTTGGGGTCATCGGCTGGCACTTCCTTCAGCAAGGGGAGAGCCTTCTGCTTGAGCACAGCCAGTTCGTACTGGAAGGCAGTACAGAAATTCACGTCGGCATTCTGCTGGAAGGGCACAATCCACTTCTCTTCACCTCGACGCACAGAAGGCCAACGAGCCAACGTCTCAGAGGCGGTGGTGTTGCGGAACTGGGCATCGCGCACCATACGGCGAATTAGTCGGTTATCGGTCGTACCATAATAGGTGCCGTCATCGTTCTTCGCCACAGTGAGTCCTGAGATGTAGATGCGGAAGAGGGATTCCTCTGGAATGTCGCCCGTCAATATTGGATTGAGCGCATGAATGCCCTCCATGATGAGGATGCTGTTGGGTTCCAAGCGTACGTGTTTTCCATCAAGAAGGCTCTTGCCCGTTGGGAAGTCATATCGTGGCTGTATCACCTCCTCACCAGCGAGGAGTTGCTGGAGGTGCTGCTGGAAGAGGGCAATGTTGATGGCTTCGATATGTTCGTAGTCGTAGTCACCAGTTTCATCGCGTGGGGTTTTGTCGCGATCCACGTAGTAGTCGTCGAAGGAGAGACATTGGGCACTCAGCCCTTTCTTGTTAATTGCCTCGCTGAGTTTCTTGCTGAATGTGGTCTTCCCACTGGATGAGGGACCTGCAATGAGCACGACTTTCACCTGAGGACGGGCTGCAATAGCGTTACCAATCAACTCAAACCCACGCCATTGGAGCGCCTCAGCCATCTTCACCATCCGATAGGCTCTGCCCTCGTCGATGACGCGATTCATCATGCCGATGGAGTAGCAGACCGCCTTGAGCCGCTTGGTGAACAGGTATTTACCTTTCACGCGGGTGACCAGAAAATCAATCACTTCGTCAATTGGCTTGTCGCCCAACTCTTTCTTGAGTTGTTCTGCAATTTTCAGAAAGGCACCATTGACTTCAAATTTCTCTGTACTTCGGTTGTTCATCATATGGTTGAGGGTTTAGTGGTTGAGGGTTTAGGGTTTAGTGGGCACAAAGGTAATGATTTTAATCGACAAAACGAATAAATACTCTCTTTTATTTTGTATTGTGCTCACTTTCTCGTACCGTTGGCTTCGCCGAAGGTACTCTCGTTCGGAAAAACTCAAATATATTTGGTTATTCTCTCACTTATTCGTACCTTTGCACCCGCTTTCCAATGATGGCCCCATAGTTCAATGGATAGAACAAATCTCTCCTAAAGATTAGATCCGGGTTCGATTCCCGGTGGAGCTACCAGCACACGGGGTTAGTTTAGTTGGTAGAATATCGGTCTCCAAAACCGAGGGTCGGGGGTTCGAGTCCCTCACCCCGTGCCAGATGAATTTGAAAATTCACTGAATTTACTGACCAAATTCACTGAAATTGTCCGCCAAATTCACTGAATTTACTTCTTCCTTTAAGAAGTCGGGTGTGTGTTTGATGTATTCGTAGCCGAATTGGCAACGAAGACAATCTCTGCGTTGGCAGTAGTTGCGATGCAGTTGGATGAGTGCTTGGCTGTCTGCCGCATTCTCACACTGAATGCCTGCCGCTGCCCAATCGCGGATGATGGTATTGTTCTCGGCTTTGAGTTGTTCCCACAGCGAAAAGGCTCGGTCGCAGAGCGAATTGTCGGACTTGTATTTGCCGTAGGCAAAGAGAATAGGTGCGATACTGTTGATGATAATGAGTTCGATTGAAGCAGGGGAAAGTTGTTTCTCTATCGGCTTGGTCTCCTTTCCACCAAATGTGTAGTGAGTGCGCCAGTAGTCACTCACATGGGTAAGCAACAAAGCATTCACCTCGGTAAGATTCTCAGCACTGAGCAGTCGGGAGAGGTTGAGCCGCTGCTCATAGTAGAGCATCGCAAGTTGAGCGATACGGGTGTAGGGGAAGTTCTGGGGACGAAGTCGGAGAAACTTCCACGCATTACTGTTCATGGGCGTGAGGGAGAATTTTTGGCGCAAGTAATGATACTCCCTTTGCAGACGCAGGTAGTAGTCATCCTCGCAGTGAACTTCAAGGAGTCCTGCCTGACCGAAGAAGATGGCTTCTATCTGAAAGAGGTCATCACGATGCTTCCCCACTGCCGTCATAGGAATGGATTGTGCCCATTTCTCGAAGGCATCACCATTGATGCCGAAGCCGAAGTTGCGTGCTAAAGTGACAAAGAGGGTGTCTTCCCAGTTCTTGTCAAGTGCTTCACGCCGTTGCATGATTTGTCGAGTGCGCTCCTCAAAGCGTTCGAGGGTGAGGGAGGTCATCCAGTTGTGGATGAGGAAGGTGGAAAGGTCGCCAATCACATTTCCGCAGGGAGGCCGGTAGTCATTGTGGCTCAGTTCGGCATAATTCTTCTGAACATAAGACGGCACCGTGAGTTGCAGTTGCGGAATCTCCTGTCCATTGGGGTAGAAGAGTTGCTGATCCACTTCGCTAGCTACATGGAGGATGATGTTCTCGTAGGCAGCATCGATGTCATGATGATGACGAAACCAGTCACTGGTCTTTTGATGAATCTCCACGTTGCCCACCCACTCAACACCGTCCAACTTGATTTTCGCCCCAGTGAAGTCAGGTCCAGCGTCAGTATTGTGGATGCCGGGATTGAGCACCTCTAAAAGGCGTCCGTCTGTCGTCCGCAACTCGCATAGTGGGAAAATCTTGTGTTTCCATGTATAATGAAGCAGTTGTTCCATCGCTTTTACATTAAAATTTGTTCAAAGGTAGTGAATAACTCCTAACTTTTCATTATCTTTGCAGTGTTTTTTACAAATTGACATCAAAACAAAGGTAGAAAAGATGAAAATAGCATTGATAGGATATGGCAAAATGGGCAAGATGATTGAGCAGATTGCCCTGAGCAGAGGTCACGAAATCGTAAGCATCATCGACATTGACAATCAGGAGGACTTCGAGAGCGAGGCATTTGCCAGCGCCGATGTTGCCATTGAGTTCACCACGCCTATGACCGCCTACGACAATTACTTGAAGGCTTGGAAAGCAGGGGTGAAAGTGGTGAGCGGTAGCACGGGTTGGTTGAAAGAGCATGGCGATGACGTGAGGAAGGCCTGTACAGAGGGCGGTAAGACCCTCTTCTGGGCAAGCAACTACTCGATTGGTGTGGCTATTTTCAGTGCTGTCAACAAGTATCTGGCAAGCATCATGAACCAGTTCCCCCAATATGACGTAAAGGAGGAAGAAACTCACCACATCCATAAACTTGACCACCCATCTGGTACGGGCATCACGTTGGCAGAGCAGATTGTAGAACGTCTTGACCGCAAGAAGGATTGGACAATGGGCTATCTGCAACAGCCTGACGGAACGGTGGAGGGTAGTGATGAAGTGGCTGCCGACCTGCTGCCCATCAGCAGCATCCGTCGCGATGAGGTGCCTGGCATCCACTCGATAACATGGAACAGCGAGGCTGACCAGATCACGATTACGCATGATGCACATTCACGTCAGGGTTTCGCTTTGGGTGCTGTCATTGCAGCCGAGTTTACGGCTCAGCACGAAGGATTGCTAAGTACGGATGACTTGTTTAAGTTTTAAAATTAAAAAATTGAAGAATTGAAAAATTGAAGTTTGGCTAACGCGATGCACGCACTCTAAATAGCAAATTCAATCCTTCAACTCTTCAATTCTTCAATCTTTCAATTCTATTTAAATGGCTTTCGATTATAAAAGTTTCAAGAAGACACGTTCTGGAGAGAACAACAAGCCTGCATGGGCAGGATGGAAATGGGTGAAATTCGGGGTGGCAACCGTCTGCTACTTGGCTTTCCTTTATTGGGTGGAGTCATGGTGGGGACTGATTGTATTGCCTTTCATCTATGATGTCTATATCAGCAAGAAAATCAAATGGACGTGGTGGAAGGAACTGGAGAGCGATGTAGCACGTGCCATCATGAGTTGGGTGGATGCCATCGTATTTGCCCTTGTTGCCGTCTATTTCGTCAACAACTTCTTCTTCCAGAACTATCAGATACCTTCTTCCTCGTTGGAGAAGACACTCATGACGGGCGATTTTCTCCTGGTGAGCAAGATGAGTTATGGCCCTCGTATTCCACAGACACCACTCACTATGCCGCTGACCCAGCACACCATTCCCATGCTGAACTGCAAGTCATATATCGAATGGCCTCAGTGGGAGTACCGCCGTGTGAAAGGATTTGGCAAGGTGGAGTATGGTGACATCGTGGTGTTCAACTATCCTGCTGGCGACACAGTGGCTATCAACTACAACGGAGATTATTACAGCCTCTGCTACACGGAAGGATGTATTGCTGCCGCTGAGCAGGGCTATGAGGTGCCTATCATGGAGAATCTGTCCACAGAAGAACAGCAACAGGCATTTGACCAACTCTATGGCATAGGCAAGCAGATTGTGGCTGCCAAGACCAATGTGTATGGCAGTGTGATTACCCGTCCTGCCGACCGTCGTGAGAACTATGTGAAGCGATGTGTAGGATTGCCTGGCCAGACGCTTCAAATCAAGGATAAAATCATCTATGTGGATGGCAAAAAGCAGGAAACGCCGACCTTTGCCCAATTCAATTATAAGGTCTATACACGTAACAGCCAAGTGTTGAGCGACGAGATGTGTGAAGACCTCAACATCAGCGATGAAGACCGTGACAAGATTCTTGACCACAACCGAGGTATTCCATTGACCCACATGGCTGTGGAGTCGTTGCGCGCCAACAAGGAGTTTTGTGACAGTGTGGTGGAGGTCATCGACAACAACTGGTTGGACAAGACCAATGCCATTGAATACTCTTACAGCCTTGTCTATCCACTCAATCATCAGTATGGTTGGACGCGCGACAACTACGGTCCTATTTGGATTCCTGCTAAGGGCAAGAGCGTGAAACTGACATTGGATAACCTCGCCATCTACGAACGTCCCATTCGTGTGTATGAGAACAACAAACTGGAAGTGAAGGACGGCAAGATATACATCAATGGCAAACCGACAGACTCCTACACCTTTAAGATGGATTACTATTGGATGATGGGTGACAACCGTCACAATTCTGCGGACAGCCGTTATTGGGGCTTCGTGCCTGAAGATCATGTCGTGGGCAAACCGCTGTTCATCTGGCTCTCACTCGTCACCGATAGATATGGAAAGTCGCACGGTGTACGCTGGAGCCGATTGTTCACTTGGGTGGACAATATCAAGTAAGCGATGGTACTTCCTTGCGCATATTTACCCCCTATAAGTTGGTTCGCCTGCCTGATGACGGGCGAACCAATTTTCATGGAACAATACGAAAACTATCAGAAGCAGACAATCCGCAACCGTTGCACCATCGATTCACCCAATGGTCCGTTGAATCTGTCAATTCCTGTGGATAAAAGCACTTTTGTGGGTGGAAAATGCCTGATGAAAGACGTGCGAATTAGCGCCCATAGTGATTGGCAACACCAACATTGGTATGCTCTCGAAACGAGTTACTACAACTCCCCTTTCTTTGAATATCTGCAAGATGATTTCCGCCCTCTTTACGAGAAGAAATGGGACTTCCTCATGGACTTCAACGAAGCCCTTATTCAAAAATGTTGCGAGATGCTTGACATTCAGCCAAACATCTCGCGTACTAATTCTTATGTCGGAGTCTCTCACCTCTCACTTCTCACCTCTCATCTCACACCTCACACCTACTACCAAGTCTTTCAGCAGAAACACGGATTTTTACCCGACCTCTCCATCATTGACCTCATCTTCAATATGGGCAAGGAGAGTCTGCTATTCCTTACATAATCATATTCTGGATACGTGGGAGTAGTTCTACGGTCTCCTTTTTCAATGCCTTTGTGTTGATAGCTGTCAAGAAGGTAGGCAAGCGATGAAGGTCTGAACCGAAGAAGCTGTAATAGCCTTTGGAGAGCAGTATCTGAGCCTTTTCTTGAGCAGTCTTACCATAACCGCCAGCCAGCGACAACAGGTTCATCTGCATCTTCACTTTCATGCCGCTCAGATAATCATAGTCCTTCTCTTCCATATAGATGTAACGTTCAGGATGCGCCAATATAGGCTGATATCCCTTCTCGCTAATGCGCTTCAACGTCCCATACAAGTCCATGGGAGCTTGGTAATATGATGTTTCCACCAAAAGATGATTCCCTTTCGATCCTATTGGCAACAGATCACCAGACTCAATCCGTTCGCTGAAGAGGTTGTCGAGCATATTCTCAGCGGCCAAATGCAGAATGACAGAACCATGATAAGCTGCCTGCAATTCCTGGAAACGTGCACGGAGTTCATCGGGCGTGTTGGGCATATCCTCCATAATGTGAGGGGTAAGCCACACCTCGCGAATGCCGAGCTTCTCGTATGCCTCAAGAACAGCAAGAGAATCCTCCATCGTTTGGATGCCATCATCAACACCAGGAAGAATGTGGCTATGCCAATCCGTAGCACCCTTCAGAATGCCTGTATCGATCAGTTTCTTTTTTGTGTTGAAGAATGAAAACATATATTACACATTAATTTAAATAATAGAAAGAGATTCCGCTCTTCTATTTACTCATCTTGCTTCTCATGATGACTACCATAGCCATAGCCGTAACCGTAGCCATAACCATAGCCGTACTTGCTGTAGTAACCATACTTATGGTAACCATAACGGCCACTGGCAAGCAAGGTACCATTGAGAATGAGTGCCATGTTTTTGTACTTCTTCTCCTTGTACATCACGTCAATCTTAGGCAGCATGCTACGCTCCAACAACTCTGCACGAACCACAAAGAGGGTGAGGTCAACATAGTTATTGATAATGGTAGAGTCAGCCAACATTTCGATTGGTGGACAATCGAGGAAGACGAAGTCGTATTCTTGACGAAGGGCGTTGATCATCTGTTCCAAGCGAGGACTGTAAAGGAGCTCAGCTGGGTTAGGAGGCAGTGCACCACAAGGGAGCACATCCAATTCCTTGCGGATGCTTCCACGAACCAGAACCTGATGGAAGTCAGCGACATCACCATTCAAGTATTCAGAAACACCCGGCTTAGGATTCTCTACATACATACTGAGGGATGCCTTGCGGAGGTCAAGATCCACAATGCAGACTTTTTTGCCCTTAATGGCGTAGCTGACAGCCAAGTTCATAGCCAAGAAGGTCTTACCAGAACCAGGATTGAACGAAGAGGTCATCACCACCTTGTCGCCATTGTGACCCAACATGAATTCAAGATTGGTACGTACCACACGGAAGGCCTCGTTGATCATATCGCGCTTCCTATCCTTGACGACAATCTCACGATGTTCGTCTTCTGGACGCTTATGCTTCTTCTTTTGGAACTTCTCAACAAAGTTAAGAAGACCAGCAAACTTCGATTTCTTCTTGCCCACAAATGGTATCTCACCTACGTATGGCACAATCAGTTTCTCTATATCCTTGCGACCACGCACACGGGTGTTCATCGTCTCCAACAGGTAGATGATACCAATAGGAAGAGCCAAACCGATAGCGAAAGCAATCAAGAGAATCTTGCTTCTAGCTGGGGCTACAGGGAAATCTGAACCCACTGCCCAGTTGATGATTCGGGTGTTGTAGGCTGTGAAACTTTGGCTAATTTCATTTTCCTCACGTTTCTGCAAAAGGAAGAGGTAGAGTGATTCCTTCACCTTCTGTTGACGCTCCACAGAAAGAATATATTTTGCCTGTGTTGGATTGGTTGTCAGTTGAGAATTTGACACAGCGTCCTTCCGTTCCAACGTCTGAATTTGACCATTCAGCACATAGATGTAATTTTCAAGAGAAGCCTTGATGACCTGACGCATCTGAGACAATGTCTGGTCTAACTCAACCAGCATAGGGTTCTGCTCATTACTATTAGCCGCTATACTATTACGCTGGAGAAGTTGCGAGTTGTAATCAGCAATCTGCTTCTCGATACTTTGGTTCTCGATACCAGAATTGGCGGGCAACAACTGATTCTTTGCCAAGTTATTGTTCAATTGCTGACGGATATAATTGGCCATTGCCCTGCGGTTGTTGTAGTCAAGCAACTGGTCGTTAACGTCAATCTTCTTTCCTGTGTAGATGGTAGCTGTCTGTTCAATGCTAGGAATCTTGTTGGCACTCTTGTATGAAGAGATGTCGCTATCCACAGAACCCAGTTCCTTTTCAATCACGCCCAAACGTTCATTGATGAACTCTGATGTGCTAACGATAATCTGGTTCTTTTCCTTCAACCAATTCTCATTATAAACATCAATAATCGTGTTCACCACATCAGTAGCACGTTCAATAGACACATCCGTATAAGACAGGTCTATCACCTCTGCATTCTTGTCGGCCAATTCAGCTTCCATGTTAGCAATACAGGTTTCCACTGCAATATTGAAGCGCTTTTTCACAATGTCTACCTCTGATATGGGTGCTGCATCTTCCTTGGGAATATATTCAGCACTGCGGCTTACAATGACTGTACCTCCAAAAGCAGTTTGAACTGAATCGAGCAATGCTCCTTCAACGGTATAAAGACAAGACACACCATTCAACGCCTCAACTTCAAGTTTGAAGTTATCTTCTTCCACCTTTAACTTTCCTTGAAGGGACTGGTTGTCCATATCCAAAAACGTGATCTTGTAGGGAAGATTAGAGCCGTAAAGCAATTTGTCGTAGAAGAATCCATCTACATAGTAATCCACATCCATGCCCAGATTCTTCACTACACCACTGATGACTGAGGGTGACTTCAATGTCAATATTTCATTATATACACTTGATGTCAATCCTAAACTGCTCAATTCTGACAAATCGGAAAATTGGCTACTGCTTCTCCTTCTGCCTTCTTCTTTGATCAGCACTGCCGCTGTACGTTTATAGGTGGGAGGTGTAGTCTTGATGTACAACATCGCAATGATCAAACATATTACAACCGATGCAACAATCCAATACCACTTGCTCAGACACAAGAAAAGGATGTCCATGAAACTCAGACCCTCTTCCTCTTTCTCTTCAGAATTAATATCTACAACTGCAGACCTTAATGCTTCTTCTGCCATAATATTTTAATATTACTCTTATTACCTTAAATATATAAAGAATAAATGCTCGTTCTAAACTTGTTGTATATTTTTCCTATTTCTTCAAGAACACAGCAATGGACAAGCCAACAGATAAGGCTGACATCCAGAAGGAAGGAGTCAACAGCGTGTTACCTGTTGCAGTACTTTGTCTTGCTCTCACCTTATTAGGCTCAACATAGATAACATCATCCTGCTGCAACATATAGACAGGAGATTGGCAAACACTCTGGAAATTGGTCAAATCCACCTCGTATGTCTGAACCTTCGAACCGTTCTTGCGGAACACCTTCACGTTTTTACGGTTACCATATTGAGTTAAGTCACCTGCACGGGCGATTGCATCCAGCAGCGTAAACTGATCACGGTCTATCGCGATGACACCTTGTGACCTTACCTCACCCAATACACCAATGTGGAGATTAGCGAATTCAACAGTAACGGTTGCGTCCTTGACGCCTTCAGCAGAAGTGGTCAGCCTTTTCTTTACCATTTCGGCTATTTGATTACGGGTTAAACCGCCTACATGAATCTTACCCATCACAGGGACTTCCACATTTCCGTTCTCATCAACGGTATAGGAGGTCACAGAACTACTGTTGGAATACGAAATATTGCCGCTTTGGTTACCAATACGATTGGTTACAGTTACCAAATTATAAATGGCAGCCAATTGAGGATCTTTACATGAAATGAAGATAAAAATCTTATCATACGGTTTTACAGTAACCGCTTCAGTTAAAGTGGGAATGTGATTTACATCACCATTTGCCGTATCTTGAAAATAATTGAAGTCGGCAACGGAACTACACGAGCTCAGGATAATCACTGAGATTGAAAGTAAAAAAAAGATCTTTTTCATTGCTAAATTTGGAAAACGGGATAAATCCCTTTTTCACTTGTTAAAACAAGCCTATTATCAATTAATGCTGCAAAGTTACAACTTTTTTTCCGCTCATATCGTGAAAAGTTCCCTTTTTTTATTAAAAAACAAAAAAGATTTAATAATTTTGCACGTTATTTCAGTATTATGGCTATAGACGGAGAAGAATTTCGGGTTGACATAGACCAAGTTTTGAAGAACAAGCTCGGCAAAAAATCCAAGTTTGTTCCTAAATTTTTGGTTTCATGGCTGAAGAACATCATTCACCAAGATTGGATGAATGTTCATCTGTGTGGAGAAGGAAAAGGACAAGTGGGAGTTGAATGGTTGGACGGATGCCTCAAATATCTGAATTGTACTACAAAAGTGCAGACCAATATTGGAGGAGTCATTCAAGAGGGATTGGATGCATTACCTGGGAATGAGGGAGGACGTTATTTCACTATTGTGAGTAACCATCCCCTTGGAGGACAGGATGGCATCGCATTAGGCTCTATTGTTTGCCATAAGTATGACAGCCAAATGGTGTATCTTGTTAATGATATCTTGATGAGCTTTAAGGGATTGGCGCCACTTTGTGTACCCATCAACAAAACAGGGCGCAACAGCCGCAACTTTCCCAAGATGGTGGAGGCAGCTTTTCAGTCACCGAAGAATGTGGTGATGTTTCCGGCTGGACTTTGTTCCAGAAAAGGAGAAGATGATGTGATTCGAGACATCGAATGGAAGAAAACGTTCATCGCCAAGTCAGTTCAATATCAACGAGATGTGATTCCTGTTCACTTTTCAGGACACAATTCTGACCGATTTTACAATATCGCCCGATGGTGTAAGCGTCTGCATATCAAGTTCAACTTCGCCATGCTATATCTGGCGGATGAGATGTATAAGAATCAAGGAAAGACCTTCACCGTCACATTCGGGGAACCAATCCCGTGGCAAACATTTGACAAATCAAAAACCCCGATGGAATGGGCACAATGGGTGAAAGAAAAGGTTTATCAATTGGACACCAGCGGTGCCTCGGCTTAATAAGAAAAAGGACAAAAACTAAATATGGAAGCAGAAATTATCGCACCTATCCCCAAAGAGGTGCTCAAAGCGGAATTGACCGATGAGAGGCGTTTGCGGATGACCAGCAAAAGCAACAATGAGGTGTATGTGGTCACATGGCAGAACGCCCCCAATGTTGTACGAGAGATTGGCCGTCTTCGTGAAATTGCCTTCCGAGCAGCAGGCGGTGGCACTGGCTTGGATTGTGACCTTGATGAGTTTGACACGATGGAGCATCCCTACAAGCAATTGATTGTATGGAACCCGGAGTCAGAAGAAATCATTGGTGGCTATCGCTATATCTTGGGGCCCGACATTAAGTTTGATGAGAAGGGACAGCCTATTCTGGCCACCAGTCACATGTTCCATTTCTCCGATGAGTTCATCAAGGACTACCTCCCATACACCATCGAATTGGGACGTTCTTTTGTGACGCTTGAATACCAGTCCACCCGTTCGGATGGTAAGTCTATCTTTGCCCTTGACAACCTTTGGGATGGATTGGGCGCTTTGGCGGTTATCATGCCTGGTTGCAAATATTTCTTTGGAAAGATGACCATGTATCCTAGTTACAACCGCAAGGGACGTGACATGATTCTCTATTTCCTCCGCAAGCACTTTGGCGACAAAGACAATCTGGTTATCCCCACCAAACCACTGGAGCTGGAGCATGATCCCAAGGAATTTGAGGAACTCTTCTGCGAAGATTCGTTCAAGGAAGACTACAAGATATTGAACCATGAAGTGCGTGCACTTGGTTATAATATTCCCCCATTGGTCAATGCCTATATGAGCCTTTCCCCCACTATGAGAATGTTCGGCACAGCCATTAATTATGGCTTTGGTGATGTAGAGGAAACAGGTATCCTCATTGCTGTCAGCGAGATATATGACCAGAAACGCATTCGCTATATTGACAATTTCGCCAAAGAGCATCCGGAATTCGTACAAATCACCAGTGGAGCCAACAAGGTCATCTACGAGCCCAAAAACAAGCAGGATCTCTTGATAGATGACTTCGACCCCGTAAAATAAAAGCGGATTCCACACATATATTATATAAAAGCGGCACAAAACAGCAGTTTTTGTGCCATTTTTTTTGTCAATCCATCCAAAACGCCTAACTTTGCACAAATTTTGAAAAATTGTGTAATACTTAAAGGTTTATGGCATTTACAAGAATCACCGCTGCAGAGGCTGCAGCACTCATCAAAAACGGAGACAATATTGGCCTGTCTGGTTTCACTCCAGCAGGCACACCTAAGGCAGTAACGGCAGAGATTGCCAAGATTGCTCACGCAGAGCATGAGGCTGGACGTCCTTTCCAGATAGGCATCTTCACAGGTGCCTCCACAGGTCAATCTTGTGATGGCGTTCTTTCTGATGAACAAGCTATCCGTTATCGTGCGCCTTACACCACAAACTCTACATTCCGCAAGCATGTCAATGCCGGCGAAATTGCTTACAACGACATCCATCTCGGTATGATGGCTCAAGATCTCCGCTACGGATTCTTGGGCGATGTGGATTGGGCAATCATCGAAGTGTGTGCCATCGAGGAAGATGGTAAAGTATATCTCACCGCTGCAGGTGGTATCTCTCCCACTGTGGCTCGTCTGGCAAAGAAAGGCGTGATTCTGGAACTCAATGCCTTCCACCCTGCTGAGTCAAAGGGACTTCATGACGTGTATGAGCCACTTGACCCTCCTTGTCGCAAACCTATCCCCATCGAGAAGGTGACTGACCGCATCGGTACACCTTACCTCCAGATTGACCCCAAAAAGATTGTGGGTGTGGTAGAGTGCAACATTCCCGACGAGGCACGTGCTTTTAAGGATGCAGACCCCATCACTGACAAAATTGGTGAGAATGTGGCCAATTTCTTGATGAATGAGAAGAAGCGTGGCATTATTCCTCCAGGCTTCCTCCCATTTCAGAGCGGTGTGGGCACTACAGCCAACGCTATTCTCTTTGCCCTCGGCAGCAACCCGGAAATGCCACAAATGGAAGTCTATACCGAAGTGCTCCAGAATGCTATTGTGGATTTGATGTTCCAGGAGAAAGTGAAGTGTGCATCAACCTGTTCACTTACTGTCACCAATGACAAGCTTCAGAGCATCTACGAAAACATCAATTTCTTCCGCGACAAACTCGTGCTTCGCCAGTCAGAGATTTCCAACAACGCTGAAGTCATCCGTCGTCTCGGCCTCATCGCCATCAATACAGCCATCGAAGTGGATCTCTATGGACATGCCAATTCTACACAGATTTGCGGTACTAAGATGATGAATGGTATTGGTGGTTCAGGTGACTTCGAGCGCAATGCCTTCCTCTCTATCTTCACTTGTTCATCTGTAGCCAAGGGAGGAGCGATTTCTGCAATTGTTCCATTCTGCAGCCATGTGGATCATACAGAGCACGATGTCAACGTCATCGTTACAGAACAAGGTGTAGCTGACTTGCGTGGTAAGAGCCCAATCCAGCGTGCACACGCCATCATTGAGAACTGTGCACATCCTGACTACAAGCAACTCCTTTGGGACTACCTCAAGATTTCCCAGAAGGGTCAGTCTTGGCACAACCTTGCAGCCACTCATGCTTTCCATGACACTTTCCTCAAAGAAGGTGACATGCACAAGGTGGACTTCAGCAAATTCGCTTAAATTGGATAGAACAATTAAATCATAGAAGAAATGAAATTCATTTCTTGGAATGTTAACGGACTCCGCGCCGTGTGTGGTAAGGGCTTTTCAGAGGTCTTCACCACGCTCGACGCGGATTTCTTTTGCCTGCAAGAAACCAAAATGCAGGAAGGACAACTTGATCTTGCTTTCCCTGGTTACCAATCCTATTGGAACTATGCCGAAAAGAAAGGATATTCAGGAACAGCTATTTATACCAAGCACACCCCCCAGTCTGTAGTCTTGGGGCTACCCGAAGACATCATCTCTTCTCTCCCTGATAACGGTTGGCTCGACATGAACATAGAAGGTCGTGTTATTACTTTGGAATATCCCGATTTTTATGTCATCACCGTCTATACGCCTAACTCCCAAGATGGTCTCAAGCGTCTGGATCAGCGTATGACTTGGGATGATGCTTTTCGCCTTTATTTACAACGTTTGGATCAAAAGAAACCCATCCTTGTTTGTGGAGATATGAATGTGGCGCATAAGGAAATAGATATTAAGAATCCTAAGTCCAATCGTCACAATGCAGGCTTTACAGACGAGGAGCGTGCCAAATTCACAGATCTCCTTAGTGCTGGGTTTACAGACACTTTCCGCCATTTCTATCCCGATACTCCCGATATTTACTCATGGTGGAGTTATCGTTTCCATGCTCGCGAAAAAAATGCCGGCTGGCGCATCGACTATTGGCTCTGCTCCAACCGGCTTCAATCTGAACTCGTCAGTGCTAAGATTCACACTGACATTATGGGTAGTGACCACTGCCCCGTCGAAGTGGAATTACATCCGCTCTGGCATCTCGATGCCTAAGAGTCCCATGCCGAGGCTGATGACCTTGCTGGTGGCTTTGGCAAGTGAGAGACGGAACTGCTTGAGGTCTTCGTCTTGTTCGCCAAGAATGGTGAAATCGTGGTAGAACTGGTTGAAAGCCTTGGTGAGTTCGTAGCAATAGTTACAGATGCCAGAGGGACTATAGTCGGTACCTGCCTGACGAACTGCTGCAGGGAACTGGTTGAGCTTCTGAATGAGTTCGGTCTCTTTAGTGGACAATTGACATTTCAAATTTAACATTTCCACAGGAATCTCTATGCGCTGTTCCTCTGCCTTGCGGAGGATGGAGGCGATACGGGCATAGGTGTATTGGATGAAAGGACCTGTATTGCCGTTGAAGTCGATAGACTCTTCTGGATTGAAGAGCATATTCTTGCGGGCATCAACTTTCAGGATAAAGTATTTAAGGGCACCTAATCCAACCTTACGAGCCACTTCACGGGCCTCATCTTCAGGCATGGCAGTCTGCTTCACACGTTCCTTACTGGCTTCGTAGGCATCTGCAATCATGGCAGCCATCAAATCGTCAGCATCCACAACGGTGCCTTCACGGCTCTTCATCTTGCCGTTGGGGAGTTCCACCATTCCGTAGGAGAAGTGAACGAGATCTTTGCCCCACTTGAAGCCAAGCTTGTCGAGGAGGATGGAAAGCACCTGGAAGTGGTAGTTCTGCTCGTTGCCCACCACATAAATCATCTTGTCGATGGGGAAGTCCTGAAAACGGAGTTTGGCAGTTCCGATGTCCTGTGTCATATAGACGGAGGTGCCATCGCTGCGGAGGAGAAGTTTCTCGTCAAGTCCTTCGGCTGTGAGGTCTGCCCACACGGAACCATCCTCACGACGATAGAAGAGACCTTTCTCAAGTCCCTCGATAACTTTCTCCTTACCTTCGAGATAGGTATCTGATTCGTAGTATATTTTGTCAAAGCTGACACCCATCATCTTGTAAGTTTCATCAAATCCGGCATAAACCCATTCATTCATCTTCTTCCAAAGACTACGCACTTCAGGGTCGTTCTTTTCCCATTTGACAAGCATCTCATGGGCTTCCTTGATAAGGGGAGCCTCCTGCTTGGCCTTTTCCTCGTCCATGCCTTGAGCCACCAATGCTTTCACTTCTTCGCGATAGTGCTTATCGAATGCCACATAGTAGTCACCAATGAGGTGGTCACCCTTCTTGCCTGAGGATTCGGGAGTTTCGCCATTACCCCATTTGAGCCACGCAAGCATAGACTTACAGATATGGATGCCTCGGTCGTTGACGATATTGGTTTTCACCACTTTGTTTCCGTTGGCCTCAACGATACGGGCAAGGGCTGAACCAAGGAGGTTGTTACGCACATGTCCGAGGTGGAGGGGCTTGTTGGTGTTAGGCGATGAGTATTCTATCATCACCAACGGACTCTTGTCGGTAACGGGCGTGAAGCCAAACTTCTCGTCAGCATTGATGCTATTGAGCAACGCAATCCAAGGAGCATCGCTGATGACGAGATTGAGGAAGCCCTTGACCACATTGAACTTGGCAACCACATCGCCCACATTCTCCACAAGGTATTGTCCGATTTCGTTACCCACCATCTCAGGCGATTTGCGAGCCGCCTTGACGAAGGGGAAAACAACCACTGTGAGGTGTCCCTCAAATTCATCACGGGTTTTCTGCAACTGCACCTGCTGAGCAGAGGTTTCCATTCCGTAGAGAGCCTTCACGGCTTCCTGCACACTTGCTATCAGTCTATCTTCTATTGTCATAAGGATTGAAATTTTGTGCAAAGGTAGTGAATATAAGTGAAAAGTGACCAAAGAATAAATCAAAAATGATTTTCAAGTGCACTTGAAAAGTGAAAAATCTAAATTACACGGCTTTTGTATGACCAAAAGGACTGCTTTTCTCACGAAGAGCAGTCCCCCAACCAATAAAAATCAATTTACCAATATATAGTAGAAAGAGAGAGAAATCTTGTTATCTGCGGCCACCACCTGTGCGTCCACCCATTGATGCACCGCCACCACGAGTGCCCATGCTTGCACCACCTCTGTTCATCGATGCACCTGCGCTGCTGCGAGTCCCCATTGATGCACCTGCACTGCTACGAGTTCCCATCGATGCGCCAGCATTGCTGCGAGTAGGCATAGAAGGTGCCGTAGTGGTTGTTGTGCGAGTTGCACCGTTGAAGCGAGAAGAGCTGTTGATGTTGCTACCGCTGCGCATGCTGTTTCCAGCGTTTGCATTAACATTTGTGCGCATCTCTGGACGGTTCACATTCCCGTTTGTGTTGGGACGCATCTCTGGACGGTTCGCGCTCATGTTGGCACTCGTGCCCACATTGGTGTTCGCATTCATGTTGGTGTTCGTGTTCACATTCACATTGCGGTTCACATTCACGTTCACGTTACGGTTTACATTATTATTGATGTTGCCGTTTGGACGTGGACCCATGTCGTTCATCCGACCTCCACGAGGGGCTGCACCACGGTATGCACCGTTGGGAGCTGGAGCACCGCCACGAGGAACCATGTTGCGAACTGGAGGTGGAGGAGCCATCCTTTCCCTTCTTGGCATCCCACGGAAGAAGTGACCTCCTGTGTAGGTAACCAATGGACGAGGTGCGTGGAAGTAGAAGCGGTTCACGCCATAGCGGTCGTAGTCATAGATGCTGAAGCGCCAGCCGTGATTCGCAAATACTATCGGACGATAGAAGTAGCTGTAGTTGATCAGACGGTTCCAGATGTTGACGCCAAGCAGATTGCGGAGCGCAATGTCGCGAGCTGCAACCACTGCCATGTAGTCGTCGTAGTAGTAACCCAACGCCACATCATCCAGATATTCGTTCACACCCCAGATGTAGTCGTAGTTGATACGATAAATCTCGTCGATGAGGTATGGGTCGTTGATACCAAGTGTGTAAGCCATGCGGTCGGTCAAGAACCGTGCATTGCTGCGCATTGCTGCGATGCTCATGCTCTGAGCGTTAACTGTCATTGCTCCGATGAAGAGAACGACTGCTGCGAGTGTAGTTCTTAAAGCCTTCATAGTTGTATTGTTTTTAGAATGTTAATACTTTATTATTCTTAGTCTCTGAGAATCGCCCTGCGTGGGCTTTTCTTTTTGTTGTCGATGCAAAGTTACGACAAAATGAAACCCCTCGCAAATGGTGTTTTCCTATTTGCGAGGGGTTTTTCCCTATTCTATGAAGGGGAGTTCGAGTTGAATCGCTCCCAGAAGATTGAAAGTCATTCGATGATAAGGCGTAGTCCCATGATTTTCAATTCCTTGCCGATGTTCCTTCGTCGGATAGCCCGCATTGTGGTCCCATCCATAAAAAGGATACTCTTGATGCAATTCTTTCATATAATCATCACGATAGGTCTTTGCCAAGATGGATGCAGCGGCAATAGAGAGGTACTTCCCATCACCTTTGACGATGGTGGTGTGAGGCACCACCTTTCCCCCATTCTTGTATGGCATAAACCGGTTTCCATCGATAATTAGGTGCTCAGGTCTTACCTTCAACCCATCTATTGCCCGATGCATGGCCGTAATGCTGGCACGCAGGATGTTCATCTCGTCAATCTCCTGTGGAGAGACGATGCCCAATGCCCAAGCCACAGCATCCCGTTCTATCTCCTCACGCAACCGATACCGTTGCTTGGCAGTGAGTTGCTTCGAGTCGTTCAGCAGGTCATTGTGATAATCCGTTGGCAAGATGACTGCCGCAGCATACACACTGCCTGCCAAACATCCCCGACCAGCCTCATCACAGCCAGCCTCAATGACTCCCTCTTTATAATAAGGTAATAACATTACTTGGGTTGTTTTCCGATGTATGCCAAGATGCCACCATCCACATACAGCACATGACCATTCACGGCATCAGAGGCTTTCGATGCCAAGAACACGGCAGGACCTCCCAACTCCTCAGGGTCGAGCCAACGACCTGCTGGCGTCTTGGCACAGATGAACGAATCAAACGGATGTCTGCTACCATCTGGCTGACGCTCACGCAAAGGTGCCGTCTGAGGGGTGGCGATGTAGCCAGGACCGATGGCATTGCACTGGATATTATACTCACCATACTCTGAGCAGATGTTACGTGTCAGCATCTTCAAGCCACCCTTGGCGGCAGCGTAGGCCGATACCGTTTCACGCCCCAGTTCACTCATCATCGAGCAGATATTGATGATTTTCCCCTCCTTGCGCTCCATCATCTCAGGCAAGACAGCACTGGCACAGATATAGGGTGCCACAAGGTCAATGTCAATCACTTCCTGAAACTCCTTACGAGCCATCTCATGCATCGGGATGCGCTTGATGATGCCAGCGTTGTTCACCAAGATGTCAATCTGACCCACCTCTTTGTGGATGGTGTCCACCAACTTGCCAACAGCCACTTCATCGGTCACATCACACAGATAACCCTTCACATTCGTGATGCCTGCAGCCTTGTAATTGTCAAGACCCAGTTGCAGAGACGCTTCACTCCTGGCATTAAACACGATGTTCTTGGCACCTGCTTGGGCAAAAGCCTTCGCGATGTTGAAACCAATACCATAAGACGCACCCGTTACCCATGCGTTCTTACCTTCCAAAGAAAAAATAGATAAATCTGTCATTTGTAGTTATTTAGTTGATTAGTTATTTGGGAGATGTATTCTTTTTTGTCATTATTTGAGAATTTTTTTCCCGTTGATAATCTTAATATTATTTTGTACAGGGGAACTAATCTGAAGACCGCTAAGGTCGTAGATTTGGTCAAGTTGAGGACTTGAAGTTGAAGCCGGTATTGCTTCAATAGCCATAGGTGCCTGGCTGAACTGCCATGAATCGTAATCAAACAGAGAGGATCCGGTGCCTGAGAATGTGAAAAAGATATCTTGAACACCAGTGATGGGAGCCTTCAAGTCACACATCACTTCCTGCCACTCGCCATTCGTTGGTTCGATGGTTACAGAACCCTTCACAGTCCCGGTCTTGCTGCTAAGACGTATGGACATAGTGCTCCTGCGGTCAGCTTTCACTTTGGCACTGAAAGATTGGGCACCAGCTTCGCCAAAATCAACATTGCGCACTTTAATGTAGTCACCACTATTGATGTTGGTCACGTAACAACCCGTGTGGTCGCCCATGCACTTCACACCCTGACACTGATTGATGGTTTCAGCTTCTTGAAGCTCGTAAGGGTCGAGGGTCTGCAGTGGATTCACACCCTGAGTAGTTGCTTGGATGAATGGTAAAGAACCATCCTCGTTTGGCATGAATTCTTCTACACAGGTAGAGCGCTTGTAACCGCCGCCATTGGGCAGTTTACCGTTGTGGTAAAACAAGTAATAGTGACCTTTGTACTCCACGCTGCCACCATGGATGGTGAAACTATTGTCTGCTGTTCCCATTATTTTTCCTTGATATTTCCATGGGCCAGTGATCTTATCAGCTGTTGAGTATGCCCAATGTTCAGGTACACCTCCTGCTGCATACTCTAAATAGTACTTGCCGTTACGTTTGTAAATCCACGATGCCTCTTCGAAGTTGGTCTTTGGCGTTCCGTCATCATTATAGCCTTTATAGGGTCCGAAGGTATTCACATCCTTCGTGTTCACCTCCATCTCACTGCTGGTGATAGAGGTCATATTGTTAGACAATTTGGCGTACCATAACGCATTGTTGCCATAGAACAAGAATGCTCGTCCATTGTCATCAATTAAGACCGTAGGGTCAATCTTTCCCCAACCCTGCACCAATGGTTTCTTGATAGGGTCCGTATAGGGACCAGCGGGATGCTCGGCCACTGCCACACCAATGCCTGGAAAGCCGTATTGCTTGACAGTGGCGGTCACATACCAATACCACTTTCCGTTACGCTCAACGCATTGACTTGCCCAGCAGTCGTTGTCGGTCTTGGCCCATGCCTTGAACGTTTCGCCTGTCATCGGCGTACCTTGATATGTCCAGTTGACCATATCAACCGTGCTGTACAGTAGCCAATCTTTCATGGTGAAGTAACCATTCTCCGTGACATCTTCATCATGGTCGACAAACAAATACAAAGTGTCGCCATGCACATAGGGAGCAGGGTCGGCTGTATAGCGATCACAGATGATGGGGTTCTGAGCCATAGCGGCAATAGATGCCATCGGAAAGGCACAAAAAACAAACAATTTCAACAAATTCATGAATATAATCAGTTTATTTTCTCTGTTCTTTTGAATCGAATTCATTTCACGCTACAAATTTAGCGAGAATCTTTGAAACAAGCAACGATTTGGACAAATATTCAGCATGAGTGACTTCCTGTTCATAAAAATGTTGTAACTTTGCAATTGAATCAAACAATCTTTTCAAGCGATGAATTGGACTCCTGCATTACGCGATTTTATCGTGGAACATCTGAATGATGATACGGCTGCGTTGCTGTTGGCGGCTCATCGGTATCAGGGGATTGATGTACCTTTTGCGGTCGAGCAGATTGAGGCGCGGAAGCGGTTGAAGACGAAGTTGCCTGAGTGGTATGCCAATGCAGACCTCATCATGGGTGGTCGTGTGCCTGCTGAGCAATGCAGTTCAGAAGCGACGGCGAGGTATAAGCGTAGCATTATCGAAGGAGAAAGCCTTTGTGATATGACGGGTGGAATGGGTGTGGATTTCTGGTATATGTTGGAGGGGATGAAGAGGGCGATTTATACGGAGAGGAATGAGGAACTTTGCGAGGTGGCAAAACATAACTTTCAGGTGCTGAAGGATGAAAGGCATCCTGAGGCAGAGGTGAGGTGTGGCGATGGACAGAAACTGCCGATTCCAACGGTGGATATTATCTACCTTGACCCAGCAAGAAGGGCTGGTGATGGTAGTCGTGTCTATGCGATGGAGGATTGTGAACCCAACATCATTGATTGGCAGGATGAACTTTTGCAACACGCCAAGATGGTGCTGGTGAAACTCTCGCCAATGGTAGATTTGACCGATGTATTGCGTAAGTTGAAGAGTGTGACTGATATTTATGTTGTGGGGGTGAAGAACGAGTGTAAAGAAATATTAGTGAAAAGCACAGACACCCTCTGTCCTGAAGGACATCCCTTTGATGGGGAGAGCCATGTGGGGTGCGTGAGGGTGCATTGTGTGGATTTCTTGACGGATAGGACAATCGAATACACCTTCGATTTATCCGATGAAATGGGGATTTCTGTCTCTAATAGTGGAATGAAGTCTTACCTCTACGAACCCGACGTGACCCTGATGAAAGCACAGGCATTTGGCTCCCTTTGCCAGCGATTCCCTGTCTTTCAACTTGATATTGAGACACATCTGATGACATCAGACGAATTCATCGCTGATTTTCCTGGTCGCATCTTTGAGGTGGAGGAGCAGATAGTGTTTTCTTCGAAGGTGATGAAACGATTGAAGAAAGAGATACCCCAAGCCAATATAGCCACTCGTAACTTTGTGATGACTGCTGAGGAATTACAGAAAAGGTCAGGCATCAAAGATGGGGGAGAGGTGTATCTGTTTGGGGCAAAAGTGAAAGATGAGGGGCAGATGTTGTTGAAATGTAGAAAAAAAGTCGTACCTTTGTCCCCATGAAACGTTCTGATTTTGAAATCATGGCACCTGTGGGGAGCCGAGAGAGTTTGGCTGCAGCATTGAAAGCTGGAGCAAATTCGGTGTATTTTGGTATCGGGAAACTGAACATGAGGAGTCACAGCGCCAATGATTTCACCATTGAGGACTTGAAGGAAATTGCGGCGATTTGTCATGAGCATGGGGTGCAGTCATATTTGACGGTGAACACCATCATCTATGGCGAAGACATTCCCACGATGCATGAAATCATCGATGCTGCGAAGGATGCGCAGATTTCGGCTGTGATTGCCTGCGATGTGGCCGTGATGACCTATTGTCGTGAAGTGGGACAGGAGGTGCACCTGAGCACGCAGCTGAACATCTCCAACATCGAGGCGCTGAAGTTCTATGCACAGTTTGCCGATGTGGTGGTGCTGGCGAGGGAACTGAATATGTGGCAGGTGAGGGACATCTACCAACAGATTGTGGAACAGGACATCCGAGGACCGAAAGGGGAACTGATTCGCATCGAGATGTTTTGTCATGGCGCACTCTGTATGGCGATTAGCGGCAAGTGCTATTTGTCGTTGCAGAATGCGGGTAGAAGTGCGAATCGGGGAGAGTGTGTGCAGATTTGCAGGAGGGGTTATGAGGTGACGGATTTGGAGACGGGTACGCAGTTGAAGGTGGATAACAAGTATATTATGTCGCCTCGCGACCTGAAGACGATACGATTTATCGATGTGATGATGAATGCAGGAGTGAGAGTACTGAAGATAGAGGGTAGGGCACGAGGTCCTGAGTATGTTTATACGGTGGTGAAGGCGTATGATGAGGCTATCCATGCCGTGTTGGAGGACACGTTCACGGAAGAGAAGAAAGATGCGTGGGACAAGCAACTCAGCACTGTGTTCAACCGAGGTTTCTGGGATGGATATTACCAGGGTCAGAAACTGGGTGAGTGGTGCGAGGTGTATGGTAGCAAAGCGACGGAGAAGAAGGTATATGTGGGCAAATGTATGAAGTACTTCTCAAAGATTGGTGTGGCGGAGTTCCTGATTGAGAATGAAGACCTGCATGTGTGGGACAAGATTCTCGTGACAGGTAACACGACGGGTGCACTGATTCAGTCCTGCGAGGAGATCCGTTATGAATTGGAGCCAGTGGAGGTTGCCACCAGAGGACAGCACATCAGCATTAAAGTGAATGACCGTGTGCGTGTGAATGACAAACTTTATGTGCTCCAGCCAGCAGATAGGTTGACACAACAGTAAAGACATTGACCATTTGACAATTTTCCATTTACAATTTGCCATGCGGCTAGTTGTATTAAATAGTCAAATATTGGAATCGAAAATCAATTGTAAATCGTTAAATTGCACATAAAATAGATGGCAGAAGATTTTGACATACGAGAACAGCGGAATGTGAAGGATAAGGATTTTGAGAATGCCTTACGTCCTTTGCGATTCGAAGATTTCAGCGGACAAACGAAGGTGGTGGAGAACCTGAGTGTGTTTGTGGAGGCTGCCCGATTCCGTGGGGAACCCCTTGACCATACTCTTCTGCATGGCCCTCCAGGTTTGGGTAAGACAACCCTCAGCAACATCATCGCCAATGAGTTGGGGGTAGGCTTTAAGGTCACTTCGGGTCCTGTGCTGGACAAGCCAGGCGATTTGGCTGGTATTCTTACTTCGTTGGAGGAGAACGATGTGCTTTTCATTGATGAGATTCATCGTCTTTCACCTGTTGTGGAGGAATACTTGTACAGTGCGATGGAGGACTATCGCATTGACATCATGATAGACAAAGGACCTTCGGCACGCAGCATTCAGATAGACCTCAGTCCTTTCACGTTGGTGGGTGCCACCACTCGAAGCGGTCTTTTAACCGCTCCACTTCGTGCCCGTTTCGGTATCAACCTTCATTTGGAGTATTACGATGCCGATGTGTTGACGAAGATTATTCTCCGTTCTGCCAGACTTTTGGGCATACCTTGTGACTTTGATGCGGCTGGTGAGATTGCAGGCAGAAGTCGTGGTACACCTCGTATCGCCAATGCCTTGTTGAGGCGTGTACGTGACTTTGCCCAGGTGAAGGGTAATGGTACCATTGATTTGCCTATTGCCCACATGGCGCTTGAAGCCCTCAACATTGACAAGTTCGGTTTGGATGAGATTGACAATAAGATTCTCACCACCATCATCGACAAGTTCAAGGGTGGTCCTGTGGGTCTCGGCACCATCGCCACAGCCATTGGCGAGGATACGGGTACGGTAGAGGAAGTGTATGAGCCATTCCTCATCAAGGAGGGTTTCATCAAGCGCACTCCACGAGGCCGTGAAGTGACGGAACTTGCCTATAAGCATTTGGGACGTAATCCGTGGGTGAATCCCCACGATAAGACCGGTATGGGAAGCCTTTTCGATTAACGAAGAGGCTTTTTTTGAAAAATTTACACATTATTTATATAGCGTAAAAAATATTTTGCTTACCTTTGCACCCGATTTTCATAATCGGGGCTGCGCCTTAGCATCGTTAAAACCAGTTTTGCTCTGCATTCGGCTTGCACCCGATTTTTCCCAAAAGAGAAGAAAAAAGAATAATATATGCAAAAGAATTTAGTGATTGTGGAGTCTCCTGCCAAGGCGAAAACACTGGAGAGGTTTCTTGGCAAAGACTACAAGGTGATGTCCTCGTATGGACATATTCGCGACTTGAAATCGAAGGAGATGAGTGTGAATCTGAATGATTTCTCACCAGAATATGAAATTCCTTCAGACAAGGAAAGTGTGGTAAAGAGTCTTCGTAATGAGGCCAAGAAGGCAGACACAGTTTGGTTGGCTTCCGATGAAGACCGCGAGGGAGAGGCTATCTCTTGGCACTTGTGCCAGGTGTTGGGTTTGGATCCCAAGGCGGCTAAAAGAATTGTTTTCCATGAGATTACGAAGAGTGCCATTCTGGAGGCTATCGAAAAACCTCGTACCATCGATATGGGTTTGGTGAATGCTCAGCAGGCACGTCGTGTACTTGACCGTATTGTGGGTTTCAAGATTTCGCCCGTGTTGTGGAAGAAACTGAAGCCAAGTCTTTCAGCAGGTCGTGTACAGAGTGTGGCAGTTAGATTGATTGTGGAGCGTGAGAAGGAAATAGAGACTTTCAAGAGCGAATCTACATATAGGGTCAATGCCGTCTTTATGGTGGACGGACAGCCCATTAAGGCATCGCTGGCACATGGTTTCAAGACAGAAGAGGAGGCAGAAGCCTTCTTGGCATCATGTAAGGATAGGGATTTTACAATCACAGACATCGACAAGAAGCCTGTGAAGAAGAGTCCTGCACCTCCATTCACGACCTCTACGCTTCAGCAGGAGGCTGCCCGTAAATTGGGTTTTACGGTGAGCCAGACGATGATGGTGGCACAGCATCTGTATGAGTCAGGACACATCACCTACATGAGAACGGACTCCGTGAATCTCTCTTCACTCTGTCTCAACACAACGAAAGAAGAAATTGTCAAGATACATGGCGCCAAGTATTCGAAACCTCGTCGTTTTCACACCAGTTCGAAGGGTGCCCAGGAGGCTCACGAAGCCATTCGTCCCACTTATGTTTCGGAGCATGCAATCTCAGGCAATTCGCAGGAGAAGCGCCTCTATGATTTGATATGGAAACGTACTGTGGCTTGTCAGATGGCAGATGCGGAGGCAGAGAAGACGACCATCACCATCTCTGCCGATGATGTGAACTTCACGGCAACTGGCGAGGTCATTACATTTGACGGTTTCTTGCGAGTATATCGTGAATCCTACGATGATGATACGCAGTCGGAAGAGACGGAAGGATTGCTTCCAGCTGTGAAGAAAGGCGAGAAACTGTCTTTGCAGGAAATGGTGGCCATCCAGCGCTTTACCCAGCATCCGCTGCGTTACACAGAAGCCAGTTTGGTGAAGAAACTGGAGGAATTGGGTATTGGACGCCCTTCCACTTATGCACCTACCATTTCCACCATTCAGCAGCGTGATTATGTGGAGAAGGGTGACAAGAAGGGTGAGGAGAGAACCTATGAGGTGCTGAAACTCTCGAACGGAAAAATCAAGAAATCCACGAAGAAGGAAGTGGTAGGCAAGGAGAAGGGAAAACTCCTGCCAACAGACATAGGTACTGTGGTGAATGACTTCCTCATTCAGGCTTTCCCTGAGATTGTCGATTATAACTTCACAGCCAATGTGGAGAAGGATTTTGATGAGATTGCTGACGGTAGGGAGAATTGGCGTGAGATGATGCGTGACTTCTATGCGAAGTTGGAGCCGATGGTGGATGCCACTCTTCAGGAGAAGAACGAACATAAGGTGGGTGAGCGTTATCTGGGTGAAGACCCCAAAACAGGCAAGCCCGTCAGTGTGAAGATTGGCCGTTTTGGTCCAATGGTGCAGATTGGTGTGGCGAATGAAACGGAGAAACCTCGTTTCGCCCAGTTGAACAAGGGACAGAGCATCGCCTCCATTACGTTGGAAGAGGCATTGGAACTCTTCAAACTGCCACGCACCTTGGGTGAATATGAAGGCGAGGAAGTGTCAGTGGGCACAGGTCGTTTTGGCCCTTACGTGCTTCATTGTAAGAAATATGTATCTATCCCTAAGGATGTAGATCCGATGGCTATCGACCTTGCTGATGCCATCAAATTGATTGAGGAGCGTCGGAAGGGAGAAGCGGCTGCCCATCTCAAGACTTTTGAAGAAGATCCAGAGATGGAGGTGATGACTGGTCGATTTGGTCCTTATCTGAAATACAAGGGAACGAACTATAAACTTTCCAAGAGCATCAAGGAACCTGCCAATCTCACCTATGAGGAATGCAAGGCGATTGTTGAGAAGGCAGACAAAGGGACATCGGAGGCAAAACCTGCGGCGAGACGTGGCAGAAAAGCGGCAAAAGCATGACAAGAATCATCTTGATTGGTTATATGGGAGCAGGCAAGACCACGATAGGTAAGGTGCTTGCACGTGATATGGGAATGGATTTCTACGACCTCGACGATTATATCGAAAGCCGTTTCCACCAGAAAATCCCAGACATCTTTGCAGAGAAAGGTGAGGAAGGCTTTCGTGAGATTGAAAGGAAGATGTTGCACGAAGTGGCTGAATTTGAAGATGTCATCATCTCATGTGGTGGGGGAACGCCCTGCTTTTTCGACAATATGGATTACATGAACACCCGTGGTGAGACCATCTTTCTGGATGCCCAACCTCAAGTGTTGAAGGAGCACCTGCAAATGGGCAAGACCGTGCGTCCACTCATTCAGGGAAAGACAGAAGAAGAACTCATTGCTTATATTGAAGAATCGCTCCAGAAGCGTTTGCCCTACTATCAGAAGGCGAAGCATACGCTCCACATTGAGGTGATCCACACAAAAGAACAAATCAAGAATTACGTCAACCAAATCATCGGTTTAATATGAGAAAATGGCGCATTGAAGACTCCAATGAATTGTACGGCATCAATGGCTGGGGAGTCAACTATTTCCGTATCAACGATAAAGGAAATGTGGCAGTGACACCACGTAAGGATGGTGTTGAGGTCGATCTGAAAGAAGTGATGGACGACCTTGCGCTTCGTGATGTGTCGGCACCTGTGCTGGTGCGTTTTCCCGATATCATCGACAACCGTATCGAGAAGACTTCCACTTGTTTCAAGAAGGCAGCCAATGAGTATGGTTTTAATGGGGAAAACTTCATCATCTACCCCATCAAGGTGAATCAGATTAGCCCTGTGGTGGAAGAGGTCATCAAGCATGGCAAGAAGTTCAACCTCGGATTGGAGGCGGGTTCGAAGCCTGAGTTGCATGCAGTCTTGGCGGTCAATATGAACAGCGATTCCCTCATCATCTGCAACGGTTATAAAGACCAGGATTACATCGAGTTGGCGTTGCTTGCCCAAAAGATGGGTAAGCGCATCTTCATTGTGGTGGAGAAATTCAACGAGTTGGAAATCATCACCCGTACAGCCAAGAAGTTGGGTGTGCGTCCTAATATGGGTATCCGCATCAAATTGGCAGCCTCAGGTTCTGGCAAGTGGGAAGAGAGTGGGGGTGATGCCAGCAAGTTTGGTTTGACCTCGGGTGAGTTGTTGACCGCTCTCCAATACATTGAGGAGAACGACATGAAAGATTGTCTCAAACTGATTCATTTCCATATTGGTTCTCAAATCACCAAGATTCGTCGTATTCAGAATGCCCTGCGTGAAGCAAGTATGTTCTATGTGCAGTTGCACAAGATGGGTTATGGCGTTGAGTTCGTCGATTGTGGTGGTGGCTTGGGTGTTGATTATGATGGTAGCCGTTCGAGCAATAGCGAGAGTTCTGTGAACTACTCCATTCAGGAGTATGTGAACAACTGCGTCTATACTTTTGTGGATGCAGCCAATGCCAACGATATTCCACATCCGAACATCATCACGGAGGGCGGACGTTCTTTGGCAGCACACCATTCAGTGCTCATCATGGAGGTGCTCGAAACGACGGAGGTGCCGGCAATGCCCGATGAGTTTGAGGTGAAGGAAGATGACCATCAATTGGCTAAAGACCTCTACGACATCTGGTGCAACATCAATGTGCGCAATATGTTGGAGAACTGGCATGATGCCCAGCAAATCCGTGAAGAAGCGCTCGATCTCTTCTCGCATGGTATGCTCGATCTGAGAACCCGTGCTGAGATAGAAAGAATGTATTGGGCGGTGGCTCGCGAGATCAACACCCTCGTTCACACCATGAAGCATGTGCCAGAGGAGTTCCATTCACTGGACAAACTCTTGGCTGACAAGTACTTCTGCAACTTCTCCCTCTTCCATTCTTTGCCAGATGCATGGGCGATTGACCAAATCTTCCCTATCATGCCCATCCAGCGACTCAATGAGCGTCCTGACCGCAATGCCACGTTGCAGGACATTACCTGTGACTCTGATGGAAAGATTGCACAATTTGCCACTGAGACGGGTGTGAGCCACTTTATCCCGCTCCATACGCTCGACAAGAAGAAGGGCTCCTACTATATTGGCGTTTTCTTGGTGGGTGCTTATCAGGAAATACTGGGTGATATGCACAACCTCTTTGGCGACACGAATGCCATCCACGTCACGACAGACAAGGATGGTTACCATATCAAGAACATCATTGACGGCGAGACGGTGGCGGATGTGCTCAGTTATGTGCAGTACGAGCCCAAGAAACTCGTTCGTAGCCTTGAAGTATGGGCGAAGCAAGCCATCAAGGAGGGTAAGATCACGCTTGAAGAAGGTAAGGAGTTCCTCGATACTTATCGTAGCGGACTCTACGGTTATACATACCTCGAATAATGTACATTGTACAGCGTAAATAGTAAATAACCTTATGGCAAATCTCAAAGGGTTAGCGAAGGATACTGCGATTTATGGAATGAGCAGTATTGTGGGCAGGTTTCTCAATTACCTGCTCGTGCCGCTTTACACCAACTACATGCCGAAAGAATCGGGTGATTATGGTGTGAGTGTCAATATCTATGCCTATACAGCATTGGCATTGACGATCCTCACTTTTGGTATGGAGACGACCCTTTTCCGCTTTGCCAACAAGGAAGATGAGAAGCCTGATACGGTGTTCACTACTGCCATCACAGTGGTGAGTGTCCTTTCTGTCATCTTTCTGGCTTCCATCTTTGGCTTCATCACGCCTATCAGCGATTCTCTGGGTTATGCCGACCATCCTGAATACTTGCTGATGATGGCAAGTGTGGTGGTGCTTGATGCCATTCAGGCAATGCCGTTCAGTTATTTGCGTTTCCAGAAGCGTCCCATCAAGTTTGCTTCGCTGAAGATGCTGTTCATCTTCCTCAACATCGGTTTGAATGTCCTCTATTTCGTGGTGTTGGGCAAGACGGAAGTATTCTATGTCTTCTGTATCAATCTGTGGTGTACAGGCTTTATCACTTTCTTCTTCATCCCCGACTTCTTCAAGGTGAAGTGGCAGTTTGATTTCTCCTTGTTGAAGCGCATGCTTTCCTATTCATGGCCTATTTTGGTGTTGGGCATTGCAGGTGTACTCAACCAAACGGTGGATAAGATCATTTTCCCTTTAGTGTGTGATGAGGCTGATGCCAAAGCACAATTGGGTGAGTATGGAGCATGTGTGAAGGTGGCGATGATTATGGCGATGATTACACAGGCATTCCGTTATGCCTATGAACCCATTGTCTTCTCAAAGGCGAAGGATAAGGATAGCAAGGAATACTATGCGGTGGCGATGAAGTATTTCATCATTTTCACCCTCTTCGCTTTTCTTTGTGTGATAGGTTATATGGATATTCTCAAACATATCATTGGTGAGGAGTATCGTGATGGACTGGTTACTGTTCCTATTGTGATGGCAGCCGAAATCATGATGGGTATCTACTTCAACCTCTCTTTTTGGTATAAACTGATTGACAAGACCATTTGGGGGGCGCGCTTCTCTTTGACAGGATGTGCCGTGCTCATAGCCATCAATGTCATTTTCATTCCCAAGTACGGCTATATGGCTTGTGCATGGGGCGGTTTTGCTGGCTATGCGACCTCAATGACACTCAGTTATTTCGTGGGGCAGCGTCTTAATCCTATTCAGTACGATCTCAAAGGCATCTTTATATATGTCCTCTTGGCAGCAGCCCTTTTTGTAGCAATGATTTACCTTCCTGAGACCTGGCCCGTATGGCTTCGTCTCATCCTCAACACTCTCCTTATCATTCTCTTCCTCTTGGAGATTATTCACAGGGACATGCCGCTGCACAGTCTCCCCATCATTGGCAAGAAGTTTGGAGTGAAAAAGAATTAGGGATTGCGGCTGCCGCAAAAAATAATATCACAATGAAAAAAATTGTACTACTTTTGTTTTCTCTTTTTGTTTTAACGGCTCATGCTGATGAGGGCATGTGGGTGATGGGCAACCTTTCGGCGAAGACCGACTCGATTCTCCGCAGTTTGGGTTTGGAACTCACACCTGAAGAATTATATAGTACGGAAACTCCATCGCTGAACGATGCCATCGTGCAGTTGGGCGGCTTCTGCTCGGGTGTGGTGGTCAGCCCTGATGGTTTGATGTTCACCAACCACCATTGTGGGTTCGATGCCATCCAAGACCACTCGACCCCCAAGCACGATTACCTGCAAAATGGATTCTTTGCCAAGTCCTTTGAGGAGGAGTTGCCCAATGAGGATCTCTTTGTGCTCTTTCACATCAAGACCGTTGATGTGACCGACTTGCTGTTGGGTGCCATCCCAGAAGGAGCCAACGCTTTTCAAGCCGATTCCACCATCGATGCCGTCTCCCAGAAACTGGTGGAGATGGTGGATTATAGCGGTAAGGGCATAGAGAGTGAAATCAATGCTTTCTACAAGGGAAGCAAGTATTACCTCTCTGTCTATCAGCGGTATGATGATGTGCGTTTGGTTTATGCGCCACCACAGTGCTTGGGCAAGTATGGTGGCGATACAGACAACTGGATGTGGCCTCGTCAGACGTGTGATTTCAGTGTTTTCCGTATCTATGCCGACAAGGACAATAATCCTGCCGAATATAGCAAGGACAACGTGCCTTACCATCCTCGCAAGTATGCTCATGTTAGCACACAAGGCTATCGTGAAGGTTCATTCTCGATGGTTTTCGGCTATCCAGGCAGCACTGACCGTTACCTTTCATCATATGGTATTGAGAGCACGATGCGCACCACCAATGACGTGCGTTATCAGGTGAGAGGCGTGAAACTTGCTATCCTTGATGAGGCGATGAAGCAGAGTGATGCTCTTCGTATCATGTATGCCTCCAAATACGCTAGCAGTTCCAACTATTGGAAGTTCTCGTTAGGTCAGAACACTGCCCTTGACAACTTGAAGGTTATCGATGAGAAGCGGCAGCAGGAGAAGGAACTGATGCGGTGGGTGCAAGCAGATACGCTGGAACGAGGACGCTATATAGGGTTGCTTGATTCTTTGCAAAATTTCTATAAAGAGAACCACGAAACCCTCTTTGGTCGCAACCTTTGGATTGAGTCTTTCTATAGTGGCAGTGACATCCTTAGTTTTGTGCTACGGAATATCATGCGTCCTCGTGATGATGATTTCCAGGAGCGTGTTGCCAAGCAGTATCGTGACATCGATGTCGCTACCGACAAGAAAGTCTTCCTTGCTCTGCTCAAAAACTACATCCAGCAAGTTCCCACCGATCGTTTTCAGCTTAGATCCATTCCGCAGATGGTGGATTCTCTTTGGCAAGGTGACTATGCACGCTATGTCGATGACCTCTATGCACGTTCCATCTTTGCCCGTCCCGATGATTTGAAGAAGGTGCATTCCTTCGATGAAATAGATGATGACCCGATGTTAATCGCTGCTGGCGATGTGCTGTCATCCTTCTTGGCAGTGTGGGGATGGCGAGGTGATGTGGAAATCTACGAACGTTTGTTGGGCGATGGTATCCGTGAGATGAATCATGACCAAGAATACTATCCTGATGCCAACTTCACGATGCGTCTCAGTTACGGACTTTGCGAGCCCATCAACTTTGCACCTGGCATTACAGGATTGAAGGAAGAGGCTACCAGCATGATTACCTCTCCCCGTTCCTTCCTCAACAAGCATGAACAAAACCCTGACAACTATGATTATCAATTGATTGACCCTGTCTATAAATGGATGAAACGTGGCAAGTTCTCCAAGCAGTATATTGACCAACAGACGGGTCAACTTCCACTTTGCTTCCTTACCACCAACGATATCACGGGCGGCAACTCTGGTTCGGGTATGTTCGATGGAAAGGGGCGTCTCATCGGTCTTGCTTTTGATGGCAACTGGGAAGCGATGTCGGGCGACCTCAAATTTGACAATGCCCTCCAGCGTACCATTGGTGTTGATATCCGTTGGGTGCTTTCCGTGATGGATGATTACAGTCATGCCAAGCGGCTGATCAAGGAACTGACCATTGAATAATTACCTCAAGTTTACCTCAGGGTTACCTCAAGGTTACCTCAAGGTTAATGACGATATATGGAATCGGAGGTACATCGGAGGTAGTTCGGAGGTACATCGGAGGCACAAAATAACTCCCCGAAGCCATCACGGTTTCGGGGAGCCCTGTCTAAAAACTAACCAATATCTATTCTAATTATTTTTCTCTCGTTGTCTATTTGTTTTTTCGCTGTTATTTATTTTATGTTTCTAACTTTGAAATGTATGTTTCAAGCTTTGGAACGTATATTTCATGATTTGGAACATACGTTCCAAGCTTTGGAATATAAAATACCTTTTCACCAAACAACTACTCTCGTCCTGTGGTGATGAGGTGGTGGAGGAGGTGGAGGCGGAGCTCCATATCCGTAGTCAGGTTCGAAGAGCCAGCAGTCGCAGAGGCAAGACTGCATCAGGAGTGAGCCGAGAATCACTGCTAAGATAAGAAACAACTTTTTCATAAGGCTTCATGTTTTTAAGAGTGAAACAATCAGTTTATTATATCGTGTCTAATAACCTTCGGAATTGAACCCATTTGGTTTTGTTGACGATGCAAAGTTATGGGGTTCTCATGCACTTTGCAAGGTCATTTTTCCTAAACGAGAACGTAAAATTCCTAATCGTAGTAGGTTTTCCCCTCTCTTCTTGTTTTTTGTAAACTGATAGGGGCAAATAAAAGTGGAAAATGCCTCTTTTTATTAAAAAATGTTAACGGGGGGGGCAAAAAGTTGAAATCCTATTGTATATGTTGTTAAAAAACGTTAGTTTTGCGAATTGTAAAACGAAATAAGGAACGAAACTTAGTATATTTTGGATAAGAGATTAGTGAATATTCTGTCTGTCGCCCTTCTATTGGTAGTGTTGTGTTCGCTTGGCGACAAGGCCTACGCACAGAAAAACTTTGCTGTACGTAATAATCTAATCTATGATATTTCGGGAACCCCCAATCTCGGATTTGATGTTCGTGTGTCTCCTCATTGGACTTTGGGTCTCAATGCGGGTTATCGTCCTTGGCCTACTGATGATAATACAACACGTAAGTGGAAACATTTTCTTATCGCGCCAGAATTGCGTCATTGGAACGATAGTACTTTCCACCGCTCTTATTGGGGTACGAATGTTTTTTACAGCCACTATAATGTAGGGCACGTTACTTTCCCCTTCGACCTTTATAAGACGGTGCGCCACAATCGTGTACAAGGTGACCTCATTGGTTTGGGTGCTTTCTATGGACGTTCTTGGCGACTGAACCGTTACTTCCGACTGGAAGGCGAGGTGGGTCTTGGTGTTGGTTATACCTGGGCCAAGAAATATGACTGTGCACATTGCGGTTCCTATCTGGGGCATCACAACAAACCTTTCCTCATTCCCAAACTGACACTCAACGTCGTTTATCAGAAGGCGGAGAAGAAGCAGAAGGAGCCAATCATCACGCCTATCGACACTACAACGCCTCCTCCTCCAGTATTGGTTGTCCATCCAGTGGAAGACAATACCGGCAAGGCAGGTGCTTTACAGCGTGAAAATCCTGTATTGGCTAACATCAATCAATATCGTCCATACGACCGTACACGCATCCTCCGCAAGGAGAAGGGAGCGCTCTATGTACACTTCCCTGTGAACAAGAGCGAGTTGAGTCGCGACTTCCGCAGCAATGCAAACACGCTTGACCGCATTGTTGATATCACTCGTCAGATTATGGCTGATTCCACCAGTTCTGTGCGCCGTATCCAGATTGTGGGTTTGGCATCCATCGAGGGTAGGGTGCAGCACAACGAGCAATTGGCTTCCGATCGTGCCCAGGCACTTAAGCAGTATGTGCAGCAGCAAGTGCCACAGGCCACCGAGGCGCTCTTCGATGTGGCTAATGGTGGCGAGGCTTGGGCAGAGTTGCGTGACCAGATTCACGACGCTGTGACCGAAATGGAGACGGGCAAGGTGGAAGCTGATGGTCGCCGTCTGGCAGGTTTGCGCCAAGCTATCGGCATCATTGACAGCGAGTCAGACCTCACCCGTCGTGAACAGCGTCTGCGTCAACTTGACGGAGGTCGTCCTTTCGATTACATCAAGAAGAACTTCTTGGGTGACCAGCGTAACTCGGGTTACTTGCGTATCTACTTTGACTATGTGCCCGATACTGCTGCGAAGACCATCAATCAGGCAACCCAACTCATCCAACAGAAACGTTACGAAGAGGCACTCGCCCAACTCCGCACCGTTCAAGGCGATTCTCGTGCATGGAACGCCCTTGCTGTTGCCCTTTGGAACACGGGTCAGAAAGATGCCGCCCTCAACTACTTCCGTCTTGCCGCCCAGCAGGGTAATGCCGATGCACGGGAGAACTTAAGGAAACTGACAAAATAAGAGATAAATAACAAGAAAATAGTATTAACTAATCAAATCTTTTAAAGTATGAAAAAGAATTTCTTTTATGCTTTGATGAGCGCGATAGCACTCACAAGCGCAGTTGGATTCACCGCTTGCTCGTCCGACGACGGAGCTGTGGCTGATACCAATCCTACTTATGACGGGAATACCGTGAAGACTCAGTTCTCCATCTCATTCCCACAAAATGTGGCTTCAACACGTATGTCATCAGCAACCGTACAGGCTGGTGAAGCAATTTCGGATTTTCGTGGTATGACAAACATTGTGTTGAAACCTTATTTGCATGCAACTGATCGCACGAAACGTCTGGGTAACAACATTACCCTTGCAGCTAATACAATTATTAAACCATCTACAACTAATTCGGAAAACTCTATACCAAGTGGAACAAGCGGATTAGTGTCTAATAATAATGCAGTATTGTTCCAAGATGTAACAATTCCTTTGGGAACATCAGGTTTCCTTTTCTATGGAAAGGCAACAGGTACCGATGGTTATGCTAATGGATATTTGACGCCCGCAGGTCTTGATAATGAGACGGCAGATATATCGTTTGCCCCTACACCAATTGTTGCATCAACATCAATTGATAAAACAAAGGGAGATGCGTTGGCTGCATACGTTACTAGCATAGCACAAGCCAACACAAAAGATGCAGATGAGAATACCATCACATGGGCGGATTGTGCTGATGTTAATAATGCCGATAAAACTTGGTATAGCGAAGGTCTTGGAAAGTTATACACAAATTTCACAAGCATGAAGGCAGGTGCTTCCGCTTATGTTCAGGCAGCAGTTCAGGATTTGTATTCGTCAATTAGAAACAATACTGATGATATATCAAAAGCTATTAAGGCTGCCATTGAGAGTACCACTTATGTGGAGAGTGTATCAGAAGGAATCCTTAATTTCAAAGATAATATTAGTGGTTATCCAGGTGATAATAATTCCATGCCAGATGGCACAGCCGTTTTATCATGGACTGATGGAACTGCAACTGCTGTAACAAATGGGTCTACCACTCACAATGTTGAGGATATGGAGAAAATCGTATATCCAGCTTCTCTTTACTATTTTGTTAATAGTGGTGTGAAGGTATCTAATTCATCTAAGGCGGATGAGTATAAAGCTGATAATGCCACATGGAACGATATTCTTGCTAAATATGGGACTGAAGGTACTTCAGTTACACCGTCTACTCGTTCTGTTGCGATAACTAATCAAATTCAGTATGCCGTAGGTCGTTTGGATGTTACAGTCAGTGCATTGGCAGGAGACAACGACGGAACCAAGTATTTTGATCGCAATAATGAAGAAATAGAATTGACTGCTGCAAGTCCTTTCACGCTTACAGGTGTTCTGATTGGTGGCCAGAAAAGCGTTGACTGGAAATTTGAACCAATTACTTCGAGTGATGAATTCGCCATTTATGATAATACGATTAACACTACTTCTGCTTCAGCAGTGCTAACCCCATCAACTGCTATAGGGCCAACTTATACATTGGCTTTGGAAACAGCAGCGGCTCAAGAAGTTTATGTAGCTTTGGAGTTTGTGAATAATAGTGGACAAGATTTCCAAGGTGTTGATGGTGTTGTGAAGAACGGTTGTAAGTTCTATATGGTGGCAAAACTTACTCCAACAGATGCGACTGGATCCGAAAATACAGGTAATAAAGTGTTTAAACAGGACTTCAAGACAATAGCTAACTTCACGATAGGTACTAATAAGGATGGTAGCAACGTTGGTTTTGCTAATGCTTACACGACGATTCCAGACTTGCGTACTCCTGAATTGGAATTGGGCTTCTCTGTAAATCTTAAATGGCAATCTGGTATAACATTTAACATTGATCTCTAAGTTTTTTTAATTACCACGTGGGGGAATATTATTTCCCTAGTTAGGAAAAAATATTTTCATAGTTAGGGAGTAAAATTCTCCCACGTGGTGATATTGTAAATAAAGTCATAAGATTTATTAATAATAATGTACGCGCGTAGGTGGAACATCGTTGATTGGATATTGGGGGCGGTCTTTGTGGTCGGCCTTGCTGCTTGTTCGTCGATTGATGAGGATTTGAGCGACTGTGGTCAGGAATATGAGATGGAGTATGAGTTGCAGTTAGTCACCAACATCGAGACAGAATTGCAGACCCAGTTGACCACCCAGACGGAACAACTTGTGGCTGATGCTTTGCGCAATCACCTGGCCAATATCTTTACCGACTTTGCCCGCGACGTTGACCTCTCTTTCTACGACACAGATAAGTACGCGAGCTTGCTGCATCATGAGAATCAACCGATGAACGACAGTGAGAAGAGCTACACACTCTTCTTGCCTGCACGGGATTATCGTCATTTGGCTTTGGCAAATCTGCAGAACAACTCGTGGGTGAGTGTGACGGGTGGTGACAATCGTGACACGCAGACATTGGTGCAGAAGCAGGGAGAAACTATTGAATCTCATGAGACGGGCATCTTCACCGCCCGTGCAGATTTGGAGGTGCTGGAAGATAAGGATCAGGCTTTCCATGTGGATCTCTATATGTCCAATAGTGCCGCCGCTTTGGTGATAGACAACCCAGATGGTGTGGAAGTGAAGGACATCAAGGTCTATGCCACTGGCTTTGCTACTGAGTTCAATGTGAACGACAGCACCTACACTTTTGTGGACAATCCTCCTTTGGTGCATGCTCAGCAGGTGGATACGGGTACAGACGACATGTTGTGTTTCTGTTCTGTCAATTTCCCATCGCGCGATCAAGCCGAGGGTGATGAACCTTTGTGGCAGTTCATTGTTTATGTAACGCTTGCCGACGGGTCAGTGACCAAGTCGGTGCTGGATGTGAAAGAGCCATTGCAGGCTGGACAGATCAAGGTGGTGAAGGCGCAACTGCAAGCAGACGGCAGTTTGCAGCCCGTGAGTGCTGAAGTGGGTGTAAGTATAACACTTGACTGGAAGGAAGGAGGCTCCTATAATTCTGATATATAACGGATGGTGTGCGTTTTTGCTGTCCGTTGAATAATGATATGACCTGTTGATAAAAGGGAAAGGAACGTGTGAAGACATGATTTGGAGAAGTGAGACAAAAGTTTTTTTTCTGGCAATGCTGAATGTAATCTTTGTGTTATCATGTACATATGATGACACGTCATACGGCACTGCCTCTTGGGGGTCTGTTCCTATCAGTTTGGCGATGAATGTATCCACAAACAGAGCCTCAACTCGAATGACTACGACTATGACGCAGCAAAATGGTAATTTTCGTGGCATTCAGGATCAGCGTCTTTTCCCCTTTGGTGCAGGTGCTCTGGTGGATCATCTGATTGCATCAGATAAAACCCCTTTATCCACCTATATTACAAACCTTAACAAGTATAATGAAGAAGCTGACAACCTTCATTATTTTGATGACCGTTCGGTGAAAGTTCCGAACGGCACTGTTGCTTTTCTCTGCTATTGCAGAGCAATTCCATCAGGCTCTAAATTTGAGAAAGGATCCCTGAACACCAATATTATCAAAGAAAACGCTGAAGAGGAATTAGTTTGGCCTACTTCATCGACAGCAGCTATTCAATTTGAACCAGAAAAGATATATACTGCGGTTGAGAACAACGCAGTAACCGTGCCTGATGCTGCCAACACAATCGCTACTTATTTGAATTATATCGCCAATGCCTACCCAGAAGGGGAAGAAACTAAGAAATGGAGCACTTTCTCGCAGGCAGAAGCAAAACAGCTCCAACCTCTTACTCCTTTGCGTAGCTTGTTCCGTGAGTTTGTGAATGATGGACATCCCATAGCGGCTTCCTCTACCAGTGTGGCAGGACGAGTTGCTTGGCTGCAAGCTCAACTCAATGCTATAACTGTAACAGAGAACAGCGATGAGGACAAGATAAAAACGGCCATTTTAGCAGCGATAGCAGCTAACGAGGATGTGCCTGCAGGCTATCCAGCCAATATCAGCTTGCCTGATGGCGTAGCAGTGGTGAAATGGAATTATACAAACAAGGCTTTTGAACCTCAGGTGCAGACCAACACTGATGTAAACAACATCAACAGCCTGAATCGCTTTGTCTATCCAGCTGAACTCTTCTATTATGCCAACAGTCGCATCAAGACTTCGAAAGAGAGTCGGAAGGAAGATTATGCCAATAAATCATGGGATGATGTTCTGGCTACGTATGACGAAGGTTATGGCACAAAGGAGATGTTCACCAAATCAATAGCCATTATTGATCCTCTGTCCTATGCGGTGGGATGCTTGCAGGTGGGCTTGAATGTGTCGAGCACGTTGCAAGATGCGACAGGAAAAAAGAGCATCACGCTGAAAGATGGAACAGCGGAGAATGAGGTGGCATCCTTCCCCTTGACTGCAGTTTTGATAAGCGGTCAGTATGCGCAAGGTTATGACTTCACACCTAAAAATGATGTCAATGAGCACATCATCTATGATCCGACGATAGAGGGCAATATGTCGATGGGTGGTTCCATCGTTTCCTCACCGACCACCCCAACCCAATACACCAACACCTTGGTGCTGCAAACCAAAGACAATGAGAAAGTGCGCTTCGCATTGGAGTTCACCAACAATAGTGGTGAGGATTTTGAGGGCATCAACGGAAAGGTTTTCGATGGAACGAAATTCTACTTGGTGGGTACGATTGAGGTACCAGCAGCGGTAGATCAAGATAAAGACTTCAAGAAGCGTGTGTTCACCAAGAATCACATCACGCAAGGAGTTGTCAGGATTTCCAGTTTGAAAGAGGCATACACCTATTTGCCCGATTTGTTAGACCCCCGTTTGGAGGTGGGCATTCAGTTGGTGCCGAATTGGATTCAGGTCACCACGACCAATGTGCCGCTGTAGTAGAGTTGAGAGTTTAGGGTTTAGAGTTTAGAGTTAAGGTTAGGGTTATATTTAAGGTTAACGTTAAAGTTACAAGAGAATGAAGAAAGTGCTGAACATAGAAACTTGGATGTTGCTGGTCATCGTGCTGTTGACAGCATGCAGCGACAATTCAGGAGGGAGCAGTGAAGAGAAGGAAGACTGCTTCCTGAACATCTATGTTTATGCACCCGGTCATCCGATGTTGACCCGATCCGATGTGGGTGAGATAACGTATAGAAAAATTGCGGAATCTACGGTTCATTCTCTCAAGATATGGGTGTTCAAGCATGATGGTGGTAGTCGTGTAGGGTATCTCGATGCCACTCCCACCTTCCTGAACGAAACAGACGGACAAGAAATGTTTCGCATGAAAGTGGAGAAAGAATTTGCGGACAATCCTGTAAATGTGGATGTCTATGTGGTGGCGAATGCGGAGAGTGTGGGGTTGACATCACTTGGAGTGAGTACTTCACGCGACGAATTGGATGCAGCGAAGATAGGGGAGAGTTCGTTCGGTGTAGGAAATGGTATATTCGTCGCGAATTCTATGGTTTCTCCTGTTTCAGAAGTGCCAGCAGATGGCCTTCCCATGTCGGGTGTGGAGAGAAATCAGCCCATCTATGGTTCTTACCCCACCTTGCGTGTCGGAACCCAAGATGCGATGACTACTGTGCAGTTGACCCGTGCCGTTTCGAAACTCCGCTTTGTGCTCTGCCGCATTGCAAGTGAAGATGATAAGGAATTGGTGTCAATAGACGGGATTCAGTTGGATGGAGAAATGATACCGACCGAGAGTTATTTGATGCCTGGAATCCATACGTATAGCAATTATGTGGGTGATCCCATCGTTTATGTCAATTCAAAATTGTTAAAAGCGAATATCCCTACAGTTGTAGATCCGATGAAGTATGCCTACGAAACTCAGGCAGCACAAGACTATGAGGACATGATCAATGAGGCGATTGCTGGTACTTCTCACGCTAATGAAAGCGATCAACCTTTAATGGAATTAGGCCCTACGTACCTGCGTGAAAGTGACAAGCAGTTGACGGGAACGATTCAATATACGGTTCGTGCAAAGAATGCTTCTGAGAATGCCCCTCAATCTACCACCACGTTCTCGATGGCGGCTCCAGGCGATTTCTATCGCAACCGTTCGTGGATTATCTATGTGTTCTATATGGATGCGAAGATCCATGTGTTGACGGTGACGGATATGGGTGTGAAGAGTTGGACATCGGATAATGTAGATGATGATAGAGACCTGTATAATTGGTAGTATAGAGTTTAGGGTTTAGAGTTTAGAGAATGACGAAGAGACCGAACATATTACTGAAAGGGTTGCTCTGCATGAGTGCAGTGGGGTGGTTCTATGGCTGTACGGAAGACAACGAGCCAACCCCACAGAATACGCATGAGGTGCATGTGTCGTTGAGTCCTCGTCAATATGAAGATGTCACACCGCTTGCTACGCGCACAACGCTCCCCACTGATTATGTGCTATATGACTATGCTACTGCGCTGACGCCCATCGCTCAGATTCAGGGCTATATGACATCAACAGAGACAGAGAGTGAATATGTTCCTTGCTTGTTCAATTACAAGAAATCGGGTGCTAACCATACATGGGTTTCGACCATTCCGTTGAAAGACGGCCAATATTACTTTTATGGCTTTATGCCGAAGGAGGATGTGGGCAGCAATGTAACGATAGCACCGTATGATGATGATACGACTGATGGGAATCCTGCGGATTACGCCAAGGGTGCCGTCCTGACCCTTACGGGTTTGAATGCTGTGACGCCTGACGATATCTGCATTGTTGTGGGAGCACAAGGATATGATAATTCTAAACCCACAAGCATGTCTTTAGGGAAGTTTGACTATCACACCAATGATGGCGATAACTTGTTCCTGCTGATAGACCACCTCTATGCAGGGTTGGAGTTCCAGATGAGTTTGGGCACCAAATATGCTAAACTACGTAAAATAAAGGTGACAGCTGTCAAGTTGACTCCAGTGCCCGAGCCAGGTTCTACCAATGTGGTCAAGACGGTCAACGCGACCGTAACTATTGTGGCGAACACCGACGGAAGCAACCCCATCAGTGGTCATGTGGAATTTGAACAGCAGAGTGGTACGGATCCTGTTCCAGCAGAATTGTATATTCAGGACAATATGTACTTGACAACAACGCCAACGAAATTTCTGGCATGTATGGCTCCTTCCACCAATACGAACTATCTGTTGGAGACCACCTACAACGTATATGACAAGAAAGGCAATTTGATACGTGAGAATCAGAAGGCTCCCAATAAGATTACGATTGGTAGTTTGAACTCAGGACAAATTCATACGGTGAAGTTGAAGGTGGAGCCGACGTACTTGTACCAGATGTCGGAAGAGGATTTGGATGATCCCGGGGAAAAGTTTACTGTAATTGAAAATTAAGAGTTAAGGTTAGGGTTAACGTTAAGGTTGAAGTATAGAAAATGCGTAAGATATTGACCATATTACTGCTTTGTTTGTCTGTATCGCTGATGCAGGCACAGATCACCATTGGCGGAAACGTTTATGGCGGTGGCAATGCTGGTGATATGACGGGCAATACAAATGTGACCGTATGTGCAGGTGACATCAACGCAGTCTTTGGCGGTGCCCGTATGGCCAACGTGGGTGGTAGTGCTTTCGTCAATATCGACGGTGAGCATGCTTCTGGCAATATCTTCATTAACAATGTCTATGGCGGAAATGATATTGCAGGAACGGTAGGTACTCCAGAAAATACGGTTGATGTTCCTTCGGCATTGACAGAGGTTGGAACAGAGGAAGGCAAGAACGATATCGATGGATCTTGGAACGCCTTTGTCCGCACCAGTCCGACACCAGTGACGGTAGATGAAGACGACCGTTTAAGTCTTGTCGTCGGTAGTTTGTTTGGTGGTGGTAATGGTGACTATACTTACGATACCAAGATTACTGGTGAAGGTGAATCAGCAACAACCACTTATATAGCCAAAGTTGGCGAGACAGAAGTAGCCTCCAGCACTAATGAATTGAATGCCCCCGAATTGGGTAAAACCTATCTGGAGATTCTGGGCGGTTGCATTGCTCACCTTTATGGTGGTGGTAACAATGCGACGGTCACGAAGAATACCACGATTTGTATTAACAATAACAGTCCCGTGCTGACGGAGACCAATGTGATGCCGAAACTTCCGGCGAACCCCACTGAAGCTCAAATAACAACATATAAAGCCGAATTGGCAGCATTGGCACAAAAGGTGGGACTGTCCACCTACCAAAGCAACCTCACCAGCTATGCATTCAATTTTGCTCGTGTGTTTGGTGGAAATAACAAGGCTGAGATGGCCATTCGCCCGAAATGGAACCTGCAAGCAGGTGTTATACGTGACCTTTATAGTGGTGGCAATCAGGGTGCCATGACTTATGAAAAGGGTATTTTGTTGGCTATTAATCCTATCGAGTCTGATAAGCTGAAGATTGAGAATGTCTTTGGCGGATGCCGTATGGCTGACGTGAACCCTGCCAAGAAATCCATTCCTGCAGAGACGATCGATGGCACCTTTTATCCGGCAGGCTATGCTGCCCGTGTGCTGGTTGAGGGTGGCGACATCACCAATGTCTACGGTGGTAACGACATCTCTGGCAATATCTATGGCGGTAATGCTCTGGGTATCCACAGCAGCATCAAGGGTGATGTCTATGGCGGTGGTAACGGGTCATATGCCTATACGGATAATGCAGATTTGGGTGCGTTAGAAGCGTATAAAGACTTCTACTATGATGTCAATAAGATATTAGGAAAGGCGGAAAATTACGTATTTAGTGGGTTTGAGTCTGTTCAAGCACTTAATCGTTTCCGTCCCAATGCCGAGGCAGTGTCTATCCGTTTGGTAGGAACGGCAGCTAAGCCAACCCTTATCGGCGGTGCCGTCTATTGTGGTGGTAATAGTGCTACTCTCTACAATGAAGATCCTGAGATTGATGCTGCGGCAGAGTTGAAAATTGGTTCGTATGTGATTGCTGATAAGGTGTTCTTGGGCAACAACGGTGCAAATATGGTGACCGAAAATATGCTCTCGCAATATGCTGGGACGGTGAAAGATGCAAATAACATCGATCGGGCCTATAGCACGATGGATCTCGCTAGTGAAACGAAAGATACTAACGGGCGGACCGAGTTCGACAAGTACATGGATGGCGTGACCATGCAAATCATGCCTCGTGTTGTTTTCGACGATGTAGGAACCTATGTACCTTATTCTACGTATTTTGGATCATTTTACTGTGGTGGAAACGTGGGCAGCATGAAGATTGATGGTGCTATCAACGTTAGTTTCAATGACAAGGTCGTGATTTATGACAAGGTTGTCGGTGGCAGTAACGAAGCCAATGTGTATAAGACTGATTATAACGCTCAATACTTGGGTGGATTGTTGGGAGATCCCGAAGAGGGTACAGGCAACAAGTTGGTGCTTAATTTCGGTGGTCTGAAGATTCAGCCCAAACGTTGGAAAATCAAAAGAGATGCGAATTATGCACCAATCTTAGATGCGAATGGTAATGAGCAATATGAATTGGATGACAATGGCAATCGCATATTGGAGTGGAACACTGTTGACGGCAGAACTTACAATACAACCACCAAGAAATACACACCGATGGCTGCTGTCGCTCCTACTCCCACCGATGAGGAGGGCAATATCACTGGAACAGTTGAACAATACGACGCCAACACCGACCTTTATCGTCGCTTTCATGGTGGAAACATCTATGGCGGTTGTTATAATAATGGTCATGTGGAGGGTAATGTGGTCATCAACCTGAATGCGTCGCTTGTGGACCGCAAGGGTGAGAATGCCATCTTCGACGAGATAGATGAACATGAGGGTGAAGCCAAGTTGTATGATGGAAACTACAATATCAAAAAGCGTTATACTGGTGTCCTTCTTGGTGAGCAGGGTATGGACGTGTTGGGCCGTGCATTGAATGTATTCGGTGGCGGCTATGGTGGTGACTCCGAAATCTGGGGCAGCGCGACCATCAACCTCAATGCTGGTTATACTTTCCAGATATTCGGTGGCGGTGAGCAGGGAGCCATCGGAAGGGCTGTCAGTCACCAAGAAAACGCTACAAATCCCACTATACATGATTTGACATACGAGCCCAATGAGGCTTATAGCACCTATATCAACCTGAGAGGTAGCGATGAAGGGGTTTATCGAAGCCATGCGGATGACCAAGATGATATGGCAGAGGCTGAATTTATTTATGGAGGAAGCTTTGAGGGACTGATTGCGGGCAGTACCCATATCAATCTGGGTAATGGTCGTATCTTCAACTCCTTTGCAGGTAGTTGTAATGCCGACATTTTGGGACATACTGAAACGTATATCGGACGTCAGGCAAACAACGATGGAACTTATACGGACGGAGGTGGCTTCCCTTGGATTCGTGACCACGTCTATGGTGGCAACGACCTCGGTGGACACATCTTTGGACTGACCAATTTCAAGGATCGTGTCAGCTCTAATGATATCTTGGGTAAGGTTTATAATCCAAAGAATAAGCAGGTTGGTGAGAACGATTCCAATCCTAATCCCGATGTCACCAATGCCTCTGCCTATATGGAATTCCTGCAGGGGCGTGTGGAGAACATTTACGGAGGTTGTTATGGTGTGTATGACTATAAAGATGATCACTTCAGAGCATATACGGATGTGAATGGTATTGCCAAAACTGGCTTCACCAAGCCTCGTATGGTCAGTGCCTTTGTCAACTTCAGACCTCTCAATCATACCCGTAATGCAGTGGATCGGATTTATGGTGGTGGACAAGGTTATTCTGGCGACTCCGACCGCGACATGATGCAGGATCGTAGCTATGTTTTGATAGACATACCGCAAAATATCACAAAGTACCAGAGTATGGAGGTGTTTGGCGCAGGTGATTTCTGCGGACTGGGTATGCGTAACGAGGCGGCTACGACCAGAACGGTCAACAATGAAACGGTTGAGGTCATGCCCGCACTCAATCCCGAAATAGCAGCTGCCAATGCCGATGGTGTCACAGCCTCTGCCGTTCTAGATCTTGTCCGTGGACAGATTGGTGCCGCCTATGGTGCCAGTTGCAACGAGGGTGTCACTCGCCGCACCATTGTCAATGTGCCAGAGGAATCTACCATCCAGATCGGTAGCATCTTTGGTGGAGCATACGGTAGTGATGCCTATAAGCCTTGTGATGTCTATGAGGCGAAAGTGAACTGGCTGACTCAGAGTGAGGATGCTTACCTGATTTCTAATCCTGCAACAACATTGACGAAGGGAGCCATCTACGGCGGTAACAATTATGCCCGTCGTACCCTCTATGGCCAAATCAACATCGAAGCACCTGTCAAACAGAAACATCATCAATATGGTATGACGACAGCCACCATTTATGGTGCAGGCTGTGGTTCCCAGACGTGGAATGAATATACGGAGGTCAATTTGAAAGACGGTGCCAAAGTATGGGAGGTCTATGGCGGTGGTGAGGCCGGTGGTGTGATGAGTGCAGAGAGCGTGCAGGCATATATTAATGGTTTTAAGCCTGACTATTGGCCAAAGGAAAAAGATACTGACCCTGATGTTGCATTCACTGAAACCGATTGGTTAAACGCTTGGTCTTTAGGTGGAGGTTATGACCCTGTGATGGAGACCAAGACGCCGTTGCAGGCATTGAAAGAAGGTTATCTCACCAATACCTATACCAACCTTGCTAATCCACTGGTTAGGACGGCGGAAATGGATGACAGGGACAATAAGACCTATAAATACAACACCAATGTCATTATCAACAAGGGTGCTTACGTCGGGAACTACGCATACGGCGGTGGACTTGGCAGTGAGGACGATAAATTTGTGGGTAGTGGTGATGTTTACGGCACCACCTATATCGCACTTCTTGGTGGCATCGTGAATAAGGACCTCTATGCTGCTGGTACTTCTGGTGCTGTTTATAACTTGTTTGGCGCAGAAAATCTCACTGCCAGTGCCAATGCTTTCATTGCCGGCGGCAGTGCGCGTAACGTCTATGGTGGTGGCTGGAAGGGTAGCGTGGGGCATCATCAGGGCGAAATCAGCGCCTCATCTGAAGGTGATGTTTTAGGTGAGACACATGTGGTGATTGGTATCCGTCCAGACCAACCGGAAGCGAATCTTGTCAATGAATTGAAGAAGGTGTTGGGCGAAGATGCCACAAAGGATGATTACGGTCTCTATGCTGGTCAGCCTGCCATTCAGCGTAATGCCTATGGAGGTGGTGAGGGTGGTTCTATTATTGGTCATGCAAACTTGACGTTGAACAACGGATACATCGGCTACGTCTATAACACAGAAACTGGCGAATATGAAGAGAAGCTGAACGACGAAACGTGGACGGATCACGTGGGAGAAGACCGCTTGTCTGACTGCGGCAATCTCTTCGGTGGCGGTTACGATGACAACAGTAGTGTGGATGAGAGCAGTGTGAAGATGTATGGTGGTGTGGTTCGTAACAGCATCTTTGGTGGTGGTGAGATTGCCACCATTGGTCGAGGTGCAACCCAAGAGAGCGGTGTAGATAACAAGGATCGCACCATCAAGGCGATTTATAAAGCCGGTGGTACCCATATCGAGATGTATAATGGCCACGTGAAACGCAACGTCTTCGGTGGTGGTAAGGGCTACAACATTCTGGGTTATGGCGGTACGCGTGGTTTCTATACCGATGGATATGTCTTCGGAAAGACTGAGGTCTATATCCATGGTGGTGAGATTGGTACGGACGAAGGTCTGAAAGAAGGCTATGGCAACGTCTTCGGTGGTGGTGATGTGGGCTTCGTCTATGGTACAGGCTACTTTTCTGATCAAACTAAAAATGGAAAAGCGCAGAATCCTGGAGGATCGACGGGCTCGCCCAACCACTGGTATTACTATGATACTGAAGGTATGCTGACAGAGGACTGTAAGGTGGTCATTTCACCTTATCTGCAGATTAAGGCTAATGGTAATTCTGTGACGTATCCAACGACAGGTAATGGCCAAAAGACTTATGGTCCCTACGACTATGTGCCTACTGAATACTTGAATACCCTGCCTGCTGACAAGACGGATGCAGGGTGGACCAACCTTTATACGGGCAACCAAACGGATGATGATATGACAGAACGTGGCATACACATCCATAATGCTGTGTTTGGTGGCGGAAATGTGTCGTCTAATAGTGAGAGTTACAACAATGCAACGACGGTATTCGGCAACGCCACAGCCACACTCTATGATGTCTTTCATCACGACTTTATCACGGTGGGTACGGAGCATACCGGTGGACTCTATGGTGGTGGTAACCTGTCGTTGGTGGGTGGATATCGTGAGTTGAATATCACGAACTACGGTACCGACTACTACGGTTTGGATCAACAGATTTCTTTGGAAAAATACCGTACGCTGACCAACCGTGAGCGCGCCTACTTCAAGTTGGAGTATGTGTGCCAGGTGGAAAACAGCGGTCATCAAGTAGGGGAAAGAATCAGTGAGGATGAATACAACAGTTTGTCGAGTAGCTATAAGAATGAGACCTACTGGAAGCAATATGGATTCTGCTCTATCTATGCCGGTCGCCTATTGAACACCATTCAACGTGCCGACTTCTGCGGTGTGTTTGGTAGCCGCTTGGTGCTGCAGGGTGCCAAGGATCGTGTGGCAGATGTGGCCGATGCAACAGAATACACTATTAACCGTGTGAGTGAGGTGTCGCTGAATCAGCAGAGATTTACGCCAGGTGATGACTCGTCTATTCATGGCAACTATTTCGGTATCTACAGTGGAGTGAACTACTTGGGTAACCTGACGAGTGATGTGCACTTTACAGATAATCGTAGGTATGTAGATGGAGATGCTACTTACGAGAGTACGACAAGTAGTTATTACGATTGGAAAATTGACCATCTGGAAAAACGTGACCGCAACAACGGAACGGCATACAACCAGGTGGCATTGGCCTCTGGTGTGTTTCTCGAACTGACAACGGAGTATAGTACACCCTCGAAGAAAGTATATGGTGACATTACGGGTGTCGTGGAACTTGACCTCATCAGTGTGAAGAAGAATGTTGAAGAAGGTGGTGGTTATGTCTATGCCCGCAATGAACATGGGCTACGCACAGAAGTTGCTTCTTATGAAAACCTCCTCCTCTCTGAGTATAATCAAAAGGATGGTGACAAGGCCCGTACCAAGAAGATGTATACGTATAGTACGTCCAATCTCCTCAATCATCAGACCTCTGGTAACTTTATCCATAAGTCGAAGCGCATTATCGATGACTGCTATCCGAATAATGGTGTTTATCAGGATCTCTATGTGACATCTCCTGCTCACTACTGGTACATCAAGGGTGATGTCTATATTTATGACCAGGTAGTGTCTGCATACGCAGGTTCTGCTGCCGCCTACTCGAAGGAGGTGCAGATTCCGCTCACGATCTCCGCAGGCTCGAACGGTCGTCTGAAATTGCTGAATGTGCAGCCTAACCTCTATGCTTACTACTCCAATGAGGAGAGAACGGATAAGATAGGCTCCGATGGTGTGAAGGTGGACAATGAGCGTACGACCTTCTATCTGAACGACGTTATTACGTGGTGGGACTGGAACCAGTTGGCACAGAACGAGCAGAAGTACTTCGTCAAGGAAACTTATGTGAATGTGGATCCTTGTACGATTGATGGCATATCTTATGAAGCTGGAGCGTATGTATTGGAGAACGATTCTATCATACATGGTGGCAATGCTTCCCAGACAGCTTGGAAGACGTTCCAGACAGAAAGTCATGTCGTGAAGAACTCTATGGGCAATGATGTGACAGATCTTACAAATCTTTTCCGCTCGTCGAACAACATCAGTCACGGGACAGGTTATGTGCTGACCCTCGACATGAACAGCCCGAAGGATTGGGATGATTGGTACAGTCCTATCCTCCAATCTAATGGTGGCAAGATATCAAAGGAAACCTATAAACTGCCAGCCACCACCCAGGCGAACTACATCTTAGGTCCGACTTACAGACTGACGGGTGAATCAGGTCTTTATGGCCAGCGCAGGTACGAGGTTGGCGAGATTATCACCAAAGAGGTTTATGACGACTATAAAACCACGGTTGGGAATAGATCATTTGCTGACCAAGCTGATGCCGAACCTGCCTACGTGGCATTGGCCAACTCTGGCAATATCCAGGCAGGAAGTGCTATCGGTGAGACCGCTTACAATGCATTGTCTGACAAATCCAACTTCCAATTAGCTTGGATCTGCGTCAATTCCATCCAGTTGGGTGACGAAGAGTATGTGCTGATGGGTGAACTGGTTTCTGGTACTGACCTTGATGCCTTGGCAGATAAATACAAGGAATATAATAACGGAAAGATTAATGCCGATCCTATAGATGAAGATCAGGCTCGCGAATACATTGAAGATCATCTGTCGCCTGCTTACTACATCAAGGAGCCTGGCCTTTACGGCGGACAATACTTCACGTCAGGACAGAACTATGGTGCCATCAAGTCATGGTGCTCACTGACCGATGACCGTAACAAGTTCGATTTCAATTACGATGCTTTCGACGTGTTGGTTGACTCGATATATCCTGGAGAGGGACATACTGACGTTTATGGTCATCCTTATGATGAGGTGCAACCGGTAGAATACAGGGCTTTCTATCACGGTACGGGTACGCTGACCTATTACGACAACGATGGAACCTCTCATACGATTTCATCTGGTGAATCTATTTCTCGTCTGGATTACGAGAAAGTCAGAAACGACCAGATGCACTATACAGGTATTGCTGTAGATGCAAAATCCGGAACAGGTTCTGAAACGCAGACGGTATATATTGTCAATGATACCATCATCAATAAGGGTATGCCTTATGCAAAGGGACAGGACATCAGCGAGAAGGACTTTAACAATCTGACTCCTGAAAACAAGTTAAAGGTTGATACGGTGAACTTCCCGAAAGGAGACAAGAAAGCCGTCTATTACTATTGCTATGAGGATTATACACCACCTACTGCTGCTACATTTACCCCGATATCTGGTGTCAGAGGCAAGAAGGATTCATACATTTCTGCAAGCGTCTTTACCACGGATACGCAGGTTCCTAACTATCAGAAGAAATTCTCCATCCAGGGTTCTGAGCCTACGGAGACGACCACGCTCTATGTCTCTCGCGAGTCGAATGCGAAGGATGTGACATCGGAGAAGGTCATCAGCGTTGTCTATCAGTACACCTATTATGAGCCAGATGACGAAGGCGATGGTGTCACCATGGTCAACGAGTTGCACGTACTGAATATCCACCTGCAGTTGGAGAGTGGCGCTCCTGAGATTGGTCCGCTTGCTGCACCTCCTGCTGTCATCCCAGGTAATACAGTGGGTGTGAAGGCTCCTACTGTCAATCCAGGACTTTATGAGGTGCTGACCAGTGGTTGGGAACTCTTCGACAACGAGGACGATGCCCAGCTGCACAGAAATGGTACACCGTTCATCAACAATGGTACGCCACTTTACTGGTATCAGAACCAGAAGGTATGGCTGGCGTTCTACTCGAAGACCTATCTGGGTAAGACTTACTCGAACTATGTGCCGCTTTCTGTGGCTAACTACCATGACCTTGATGCCATTATGAAGGATAAGGAGCACCACCTCTATGTGGATCATCCAGGCGTGATGCGTAACTCGAAGATATACATTGATAATCGCGACTGCGAGAGTGATGATACGAAGAGCGAACTCGACCTGTTGAAGGACTTCTTCGACTTGAGCGTGGGCAGCAGTTCTGCTGCTGTTGAAGGCCATGCTCCTCTCGATTCACATGTTCAGGGTGGTGATGACTTAGAATTCATCCTCAACAGCGATGTCAGTCCGAAGGCATACACGGACTGGACTCCTATCGGTAACGGCACCCAATGCTTCAAGGGTAACTTCCACGGTGACGGTTATACGATCAGCGGTCTGAACAACTCACTGTTTGGCAAGCTCTGTGGCAATGTCTATAACCTCGGTGTCACTGGTTCGTTCACCGGTGCTGGTGTGGCTGACTCGGGTGAAGGCTATGTGGAGAACTGCTGGATCCATACGACGGGTACGCCTGCAGCAGGTGTGAAGGCTGTCTTCAATGGTGGGGACGGTTCGCAGATGGATGGCGATAGTAAGTTGTTGGTGAACTGTTACTATCCAGCAACGAATGCTTATACTGCAGGTCTGGCTACTCCAATGACTGAGACGCAGTTCTACAACGGTACGGTGGCTTACAACTTGAACGGCTTCTATCTGAATAAGCGTTACTATAACAAGAAGCAGACAAGTGGAATAGAGTACAAGTATCTGACGGAGGTTGACGGAACGCTGTCTGAGGACTTGATTACAGGATATTATCCAAACTCTTATGCCTTCTATCCGCTGGATGAGAAGAAAGAAGACTACGGCAACTACGGTTATGTGGAAGACCGCTATGCTGACGGTGACTTCCGCTATGCTGCCGGTGAAATACCTGAATCAATGGAGACTCGTATGCGAACAATAACGACAGAGAATACAACGACGCCTGTGTTCGCTCCTATCTGGCCAGACGATTATCTATACTTTGGGCAGAACCTGAACTATGATTGGGGTGATGGTCATCAGGATGAGCCTGGACACATCACAGGCGCTAATCGTGTTTATCGTGCACCGGCTTACTTCCGCAACAGCGAGATGAGCGTGGCTCACTTCAACAGCAATGCCTTCATTGTCGCCCATTCGAAGCCAAAGACGGTGACGGATACCAACTGGAAGATGGCTTATCCCGACATGACCGCAATCGACTTCGCAGGCTACAACGATGCTTTGAACGGAGTCAGCAGCTATGCGCTGGGCATGCAATCATCAGGCAAGTTCTATCCACCATTGCTCGACGATGATGGTTTGACCGATATTACTATCGACGGCGAGACGCAGAACCTGCTCGTCTATGCTCCGTCTGCCGATGCTAATCAGGCTACATACGACGTGTTGAGCGAATACTTCGCCGAACCGGTATTCGATGATTACTATGATGAATCCAATTATCACCGTGTGGAAAAAGCCATCGCATCGAGCGTGATAGGTCACCTTGTGGAGAGTGGTCAGACAGCTACGAATGACCATCTGCTCGTGGATATGGAAGAATTCTATTGTCCTATCGAATATTCCTTTACGGGCGGCAAGCGTATGTGGTACCAACGTCAGCCAGACAACTATGTTGATATAGATTGGAGTGGCACGACGCGCACCACTAAGGGTTGGGAGGCTATTAGTTTGCCATTCACTGCCGAACTTGTCACTACCCAGCAGAAGGGTGAGATCACTCACTTCTACGAAGGTAGTACCACCGGACATGAATATTGGTTGCGTGAGTATACAGGTGGTTCTCCAGATCCAGACGATAACAAGATCTTTGTGGCTAAATTCAACAAACTTGAGGCAGTAGGTTCAGAGGCGAAGTCAGACGGTAACACCTTCCTGTGGGATTACTATTATAGCAACCAACTGCGGCGAGATGCGAACACCGACCTCTATCAGGAATATTACAAAACGACACGTACTTATAATAATTATCCTTATATTGAGGCAGGAACTCCTTATATCGTGGGATTCCCAGGCAGTCGTTACTATGAGTTTGACCTCAGCGGAAAGTTTGAGCCTGAACACACCTATGCTGCTATCGACAAACTGGATCCGCAGACCATCACCTTCGTTTCTGAGCCGAATACCACCATCAATGTGAGTGACGATGAGATGACAGGTGTGACGAAGGATAATTACACCTTCATGCCGAACTACCTGAAGGAAACGTTGGAGTCTGTAACGGGCACATCGACTTTGCCAAGTAACTACTATCTCAATTCCACAGGCGATGCCTATGTTGACGAAGGTGAAGGCAATATCATTGTGCTGCCATTCCGACCCTACTTCGAGGCGGCAACTTCAAATGGAAATGGCGCCAAGAAGCGTAATGCTGTTAGACGGATTATCTTCGATCAGGATGAAAACAGCTTCGAATTCGAGGAGAACGATCCAAAACAAGGTGAAGTAGGTGGCGAATTGAGATTCTACACCCAGAAACTCCTTGTAGGTGTAGAGTCCTCACTCCGCAATGCAACCGACGTGCTCATTGTCAACACCAGCGGTCAGACCATCGCTTCGTTCACCATCCAACCAGGCGAAACCATCGAGACTCCAATACCAACCACTGGTGTCTATATCATCCGTGCCGCTCATGGTAAGTACAACAGAAAAGTTACGATCAAATAAAGAAATAAAATAGATATACGATATGAACAATAAGATAGAGATGAAGATGGGAATTTTTTATTTCCTAACTGGGAAAAAATATTTTCCTAACTGGGAAAAAAATTTTTCCCAACAGGGTACCTATTTTAAAGGAACATATGTTCGTCCGCTCATGAACCTATGTTCATCGGCTCACGAACCTATGTTCATCGGCACACGAACCTATGTCCTCCGAATTTTCCTGTTTGTGATGATGATGGTGACGGGGGTGAATGTGTGGGGACAAACTGGTTATTCGGGAGTGTATTATCTTAGTGGTAATAATCAGGGAACAAACTCTTACGATGTAAATAATACGACGACAAATTATTATCTTTGTCCTACTGAAGAATGGATTTACTATCAGGCCACAAATAATATTACGACCTCGGACAATGGCCAACCATTTCTTACGACCTATCAATATAGGGACGGTACAAATGATTATACAAAAGCTGTTTGGATAATAGTAAAACATTCAACGCAAAATTATTACTATGTCATACATGCTAAAGATGGTAAGTATATGACTTCTAACGGTGGAATAAGTGGTTCCACTAGCGGGAATCGTATTCGAGTCCATCTTGAGGAGACGAACTCTCCTAACGATAATATGTTATTTGACATAACAAAGCCATCCTATTATGACATCTCTCCAAAAAATAATAGCGGTTGGTTCTTAAATATTACGCAAGGAAACCGGGCTTCACTTCAAGGAACATCTGACAAAGCAGACGGCCCTTCATATACCCTAAATGGAAGTACTACAAGGAATGTCGGTGGAACCATTGGTCTTTGGAATCAAGGAGGAGACTATACAAGTAAATGGTATTTTGAAGATGCCAAGGCTGCATTAACCCCTACCATTAGTGATTTGAATACATCGAACAATACTTTCACTATTACTTGCGGTTTTGTTCCTACTGGATGTTCGATTGTTTATACCACTGATGGCAGTGACCCATCTACCAGCAATGGAACAACCTATTCTAGTGCGGTGTCAGTTACCAGCTCTATTACAGTCAAGGCTGCGGTGGTGGGTTACGGCATGGTGTTAAGCAATATTGACTCCAAGTCACTTTCCTCTGTCATTGCGGCTCCTACGGTGACCAACAACTATGATGGTACCATCTCGTTGAGTACTGCTACGCCTAATGCAAAGATTTATTATACTACTGACGGTACTATCCCGTCGAACAGTAATGGTACGTTATACAATAATACTCCTTTCTCTTTTGGCAATGCCACGGTCATCAAGGCTATCACTTATAATAGTGACCTTTCAGAATCATCCGAGGTGACGACCTATAATGTGCCGCAGTACACTACACCGACCATCAGTTTCAACAGCTCTACCTCTCAGGTGACTATCACCAGTAGCGGTACCGTCTATTACACTACCGACGGCGGCACCCCTACCACCTCAAGCACTACCTATAGCGCCCCCTTCAGTATCTCTTCCGCTACTACAGTGAAGGCCATCGCCATCAATGCAGGCTATATTACTTCTGAGGTGGCTACGTTGGCTATCACCCAGGTGGCTACACCTACCATTCAGGACAACGGCAGCAACGCTATCTCCATCACCTCGGCTACTGATGGTGCCACCATCTATTACACCACAGATGGCAGTACTCCCACTACTTCGAGCACACAATATACTGGACCTCTGACAGATAATGTCAGTGGTGTCACCATCAAAGCCATTGCTGTCAAGGAGAACATGATTAACTCTGCAGTTGGAAGTGGCTCTGTGACACTTGCTTGTGCTGTACCAACTATTGTTCAGATTGGAAAAACGGTTTCGATTACATGTAGTTCTCCGACAAGTGGCGTCACCATCCGATATACTTTAGATGGAACTAACCCAGGTAGTTCAAGTACTGCATATTCAGGAACCCCCATTGACATATCGTCGGCGACGCTGCCAATAACCGTCAAGGCATACGCTTCGGCAACGGGGTACACATCGTCAGAGATAGAAACACTTACCATCACAACATTTGGTAACGGTACAGCAGAAAGTCCCTATATCATTGGTCCTGATGATTTCGATGACTTTATATCAGGTGTGAATGATGATGCTGATAAGGCCGCTGCGTATTACCAAATCCAAGGCGATATCGATGCAAGTGGATGCGCTGCAATTACAAGAGCATTCACGGGCTCCTTGGAAGGAACGGCTAAGGCAGATGGTACATTCTATACAATTAGTGGATTGAGTCACGCCCTCTTCAATTCCATCAATGGTGGCACGGTGAAAAATGTCATCCTTGACAATGTCAATATTACTACGGGCACAAATGTAGGTGCTATCGCCAACGAAGTGACAGGTACGTCAGATAATATAGCTGCCATATATAACTGTGGTATCCTGTCTGGTAGTGTCAGTGGTAGTGGCTATGTGGGGGGATTAGTTGGTCAGTTGGGAAGTTCAACTGCCGATAATTGTTATGCCCGTGTTATCAATTGTTTCAGCTATGCTAATATTACTGGCGGCAATGTGAAGGCAGGCATTGTGGGATATAACAACTATGCCTCGAAATACAACGACCTCAAGACCATGGTGATGAACTGCATGTTCTATGGCGACATCGCCACTGGCGGTAGTGTCTATCCTATCTATGGTGGATATGAAATTAGCAACGATTACAAAGCCAATACTGGCAATCGATTGAACAATTATAATTACTTCCTCTATGAAGCCCCATTCAGTAAGAACAACCACACCACAAGCCCGACCATCACAGCTTACAATTGCGCCCTTGCCGCAGAAGAGCGTTTCTTGGTACGCTTCGAGTTTTATCGTCACCTGCTTAATTCCAACCGTGAATTAGCCGCATGGTATGCAACAGGCAACGCTGCAAATGGAAAAGGAGTTGGAAACAATAACAAAATGCTCAAATGGGTACTTGACAAGAGTATAGCCCCCTATCCCATTCTCAAAGTACAAGGCGAGTATCCATCTATTGTCAACTATGACGAAGTATACACATTCAATTCCTCTGGTGATAAGGTGACACGTGCTAGTGTCACTGAGCCCAATAAGGGTGGCATCGTGTCCACGTTGGGTTCTTCTGGCTCACTCACGATTAATATCCAGATGGGTAGTGGCGGTGCCATATTCGATAAGCCTACAGGTGCCTCTATCACTACAGCTAGCCTCTCACGTCCTATCATTGACAAAGATTTCGACCAGTATAACTTCAATTATGGCAAGGTACAGTTACCGTACTACAACGAGGTTGGAACTAAGAACTACACGGGTAACCGTGTGGTGACAGGTTGGAAGATTGTGAGTATGACGGGTGGCACATCTGGTGGCTATACCGAGACAAACTACGATGCGCCTAACTACAACTATGCCGATCGCGACCATTACGGTAAGGATATTTACACCAGCGGCTCTGGCAACAGTGGTCGTATCTTTGCCCAAGGCGCCTATTTCAATGTACCCACAGGCGTGACTGCCATTACCATAGAGCCCTATTGGGCTAAGTGCGCCTACCTCTCCAATAAATACTACGACCGCTACGGCTACAACACAACCGACAATTTGAGTCAAATAGGAGGTTCGCACTACGAAGCCGATACGCCTACTATTACTATAGACGGTAGCCCCCAAAATGTATTCACCACTCTGGACAACGCCAGAAGTTCTATGGGAGAAACTTATGAGACAGGTTCCACCGTCTATGACCATGCCATAGTGCTGGTGGGTAACTATCACCACCACACAGACGATGCGGCTGGTGAAGGGTCTGAACTCAATAGCGTAACAGAAAAACCACTTACTATTACCTCCGTCGATCTTAACAAAGACAACGAGCCCGACTATTGTCTCATTTTCAGAAGTGGCAAACAGAAACCCGTTGCTTCTACTCGTTACGATTTTATCACCCTTCCCGGCATGGCTATGGCTCTCAAAATGGCTACCCATGACAATCTTGCTATACCTGGAAACTGCAAACCACGGGGATGGTTTGAGGTTACCACCACCGGACTCATCAAGTTCGGACAGTTCGAGCATAGTTGGGAAGAAAAGACAAAGAACCCCCTCATTCTTATGGGAGGTGTGATAGACCAGTTTGTCTCGAATAACTCAGGCAATGGTATTACATATACGAATAGGACCAACTACATCCTTCTGGGAGATAATGTCTGGTTCCAGTTGCTGAGCGACGGAACCCACTCGGACAAGACAAGCCCGACACCTCATCGTCCTATCTCTATTACGGGAGGTCAGTTCGACAACCTCTATCTTTCAGGGTATTTTAGGCCGGATGCCACTGCTTGCACAGCGAGCGATGGCGATAGGAATGCCAAGTGCTATATTGACGGTGGCAAATTTGGCGAGGTGGCAGGCGCCGGACAGGAACAGATTGACGGTAATGTTACATGGATTATTGATCATGCTGATATTGATAACTTCTATGGAGGGGGTATCAACTCAGAAAAGGCAATCACAGGCAATATCCATACCACCATCAAGAATAGCCGTGTTGATGTGTTCTGCGGAGGGCCCAAGTTTGGCAACATGGCTACAACGCCAGAAAAGAAAACCGTTGTAACCGAAGCCACAGGTTGCACTTTCAGAAATTATTTCGGTGGCGGATATGGAGGAACGGCTATTTACAGAGACCGTATACAAAACCAGTGGGAATACTTGAATTATAATGATGGAACTAATAGAGACTGGGCTAAATGGATTCGTGACAGTTATGATAAATCATCTGGAGGTAGTAAACGAGGCAATTTCGCCTCAGGAAAAGGCGTCGCAGTAAACTATGAATACGAATTCTTTGGTGGTTCCAAAGGAAACGTTGGCCGTCTGTATATCGACTATGCCTCTTTCTCCTTGGCGCAAACCAATAATGTCAGTTCTACGCTGACTGGCTGTAAAGTGCTCGAGAACTTCTACGGCGGTGGCTCGCTGGGAGCTGTGGCAGGCAATGCCACTTCAATATTGACCGACTGCACTGTTTTAGGTAACGTGTTTGGCGCGGGTTATTCTGTAGATATTCCCACGGTGACAGTCCGAAACACAGGTGGTTGGTCTGTAACTCCATATTACAACAACTCAACGGCTATTTATGAGGAGCCTATCTGGCAATCAGAAGTTACCTACACTTGGGATCATCAGAGTGTCTCCGATGGAAGCAATGCTCTTGTGAATGATGGACTAAAAATCAAGACCAACGAATCTCTTGATGACCTTGGTGCCGTCACTGGCAACGTTACCTTGACCCTAAATGGCAGCACCAATGTGACTGGTAACGTCTATGGTGGTGGTGACGCATCAGCCGTTAAGGGATCAGATAAAAAAGTCATTGTTAATCTCCAAGGGAGCACCCAAGTGGGTGGCAACGTCTTTGGTGGTGGCAATGAAGGTATAGTTGAAGGTAGCACAACAGTGAATATTGAGGAGTGATGTGTGATGGAAGATGTAAAATGTAAGATATAATGATTAGAAAGCCTACCATACATAGAATGGATCGCCGCAGCGAATATAAGAACTATATGCTGCCCGGCATCTATCATATTACCGTGAAGGCGGCGGATGCGCTCCGTTTGCCTTTCGGAAAGGTGGTGGGTGATATCAATAAGCCCGATGGGGATCCCGATGCGCCAAGGGTGGCGCTGTCACCTGTCGGGCAGATGGTGGAGCAAGAGTTGCTACACAGCATCGCTGCTCACTATCCGATGGTGGAGGTGCAGGATTATGTCATCATGCCCGAACACATGCACTTCATCGTAGCGGTGAAGAGGAAGATTGTGAACAGTCTGGGGCGTGAGGCGCATCTGGGACAGGTGATAGCAGGATTTAAGAAAGGATGCAATAGGCGCTATTGGGAGCTGACAGGGCTGTCGGCGCCAACAGGGCAGCAGGGAGAACCTGCCGGCACAGAACCTGCTGGCACAGGGTGTTCTGCGGATCTCCCACAGAAAAAGCGCACCCCTTCTTGGGGCACTACGGGGCGACAGCCGCTTTTCGCCCTTGGCTATTGCGATGTGATGCCAGTTGATGCGGCGCAGCTGGAGCAGCAACGTGCTTATATCAAGGGTAATCCGCGGAGCCGCTTGATGCGTACCAGCAACCGAGAGTGGCTGCAGCCACAGCGTGGCGGCATCGACACCGCTCTGACAATTTCTGCCCTTTGTGGCTATTTGCAGCGAGTGTGTCCTCCTTCCCTCTGTTCTACGGAGGCTCTTGACGTAATCAAGAGCCGCTTGCTGGTGGAAGATGGGAAGGTTGCTTGCGACACCTACGGTGACCGCAAACTGATGGAGCATAAGCTCCTGCCAGTGATTTGCCATCGGAAGGATGTGAAGTTGTTTACCAAGCATCAGGCTCGCTGCCTTGAGGAGGCGGAGCAAGGTAACGTGCTCGTTTCTCCCCGCATTGCTAAGGGCGAGCAGACGATTATGGACGAGGCGATGCACCGTGGTTTTGCTGTGGTGCTCGTTGCCGATAACGGTTTTCCTGAGGTCTATCATCCCTCGACTGAGCGCATCAATCGTTGTGCGGAAGACAGACTGCTCCTCGTCACCCCGTGGAGGTATCACTATCGGCGTAAGGATGAGGGCATCAGTGTTATGGAATGCAAGACTATGAACTGCCTTGCCCAAGCCCTCTGCAGAAGGCGTGATGACTGGTGGAAAGAGCATTGAAAAGAATATCATATTAAACCAACTATAACCACGAATTGATAGAACAATGAAGAGGTTCAAAAATATATTCTCAAAAACGGCACTCGAGCCAAACGATGATTTGACTCGAGCCAAAAGGCAATTTGACTCGAGCCAACTGATTTTGAGGCTTAGGGTTGCGCTCATGGCAGCGATGCTGCTGGTGGGTGTTACTGCTATGGCTCAGGTTCAAGTTCACGGCAATGTCTATGGTGGCGGAAATCTGGCTGATGTGAAGACCAATACTGAGGTGAACATGAGTGCTGGCGCAGTCTATGGCAACGTGTTTGGTGGCGGCAAGGGTACTGGAGAAAACTCTTTCATGTGTGATAAAGCCATGGTGGGAGTTAATAACGAAGGCGCGGGTGCAAACCTCAGTACAGATGAGAATAAAATCAAAGGAACGAAAGTCACCATCAGCAATGGAACGGTGGGTACTCTCAACGGAACAGGGGAGAACCAAACGCTCGTAGAGGGTACTGGCAACGTCTATGGCGGCGGTGAGGTTGGTCGCGTGGAATGGAACACGCAAGTGTATATAGGCGTTGGAACGGGTGATGGTCCATTTGAGCCCGAAATCTATGGAAACGTTTTCGGTGCAGGCAAGGGCTTAGAGACTCATGGCTACTCGGCTCTGGTGCGTGGCAACTGTACTGTCACTGTTCAGGGCGGTGCCAAGATTGGATATAACGTATATGGTGGCGGCGAGAACTCAACGGTGGGTAGATATTGGGTGAAAGGTATTAATAATATTGATAATGAAGGAGAACCTGTACCAGAAGCACCTACAGCTCCAACCGATTTGCCTGACGGAATGCCGTATCAAAAACAGAGCGGTGGAAAATGTAGTGTCACTATTAAGGGTAATGTTGAAATCGGAAATCTTGGCGTAGATGACAAAGGACATGTCTTTGGTGCAGGTAAGGGAGTTGATACTCGTTATGTTGCAAGTGGAGAGCATCAGTCCCAAAAAATGATTGGCAGTAATAATCTGGTCGCTTTTACTGATGAAACTAATGGAAGTGGTGAAATTGTCAAAACTGCCGAGCAACTGTATTATGAGTTTCTACAGACTTTGGCCTTGGTCACCGAGACCCATGTGACCATCGACGAATCGGCCCATGTCAATGGCTCCGTCTTTGGCGGCAGCGAAAGCGGATTTGTACAGACCGATGCCAATGTGACGATTAAGGGTAATAACTGCGTGATTGGCACGACCACGTATGGTAACGTCTTCGGAGGCGGAAAAGGCTTAGAATATTTTGCCGAAGCCGGAAAGGTGAAAGGAAACACCACGGTGGAAATCAGCAATGGTACTGTAAAGGGTAACGTATATGGCGGTGGACGCTTGGGCGATGTGGGTATCATTGATAAGACTGAGAAAAAAGATGGTAAGCCAACTTATAATTATTACTGGAAACAAAGCGATGGTACTACTGGCAATGTCGCTGAATACAACGTTCCCTCTAGTTCAACTCATAACACAGGCAATAACACTGGTATTTGTACGGTGACCATCTCTGGTGGTACGATAGGTGATGCAGGTAGATCAACCGCAAACCATGCATCAGGACATGTGTTCGGAGCAGGCAGGGGTTCTGAGGAAACATGGTGGTGTGAGAAAGCGATAGCATACGCAACGAATGTCACCATTAGTGCAGGTACGGTGTATGGTAATGTGTATGGTGGTGGTCAGGTAGGCCGTGTGGAAGACGATGCAAAGGTGGTGATAGGTGAGTCTGGTGCTTCAGGGGATGCAGCTCCCGATATCAAAGGTGACGTGTATGGTGCAGGAGCTGGCATAGAGACGCATGGATACTCGGCACTGGTGCGTGGCAACGCTGCTACTACCGTTCAGGGCACTGCACAGGTAGGTGGTAGTGTGTATGGCGGTGGTGAGATTGCATCGGTAGGTAAATTTGTTGTTGTTGGTGGACTGCCCACAAAACCGTCTTCTGGTGGAACATGTATCGTAAACATCAAAGACAATGCCAAGATTGGAGCAAGTGGTACAGGACACGATGTCTATGGTGCCTGCAAGGGAGTTACGCCTCATTATAATTCTACTAATTATAAGAGTGTCTATAGCATGCAGACCTATGAAAACCGTCCAAGTCCAATTAATACTTCTGGTGAAACATGGGATTATTGGACGACTTATGAGGAAGGCTATGAAGGACAAAAATTTATCAAGAGATATTATACAACAGAGGATGAATATCTTGCGTTCTTGAAGACGCTGGCATTGACTAGCAATCCCCATGTTACTATCGGCGGTACATGGACACCGAATGAGACGACTGGAACCGTCACTGCTTCGGGGACTCCTACCGTCTATGGCTCTGTCTATGGCGGTGGCCAGAGGGGTGTAACCTTAGGTGCCGTGGATGTTAATATGGTTGGCGGTACCGTGGAGGGAGATGTCTATGGCGGTGGTGCTTTGGCAGATACGAACCTCGGCAACTGGGATGTGAATGGTTATGTGGAGGCTACTGCACTTAACCAAGGTGAATCAATTACCGACCTATACACAAGAACAGGGACAGAGGGTAATTATACTTATACGAAAGAAACTGATGCTAATGCGACTATTAGCAGTGGAACGTATTATCGTCAAGAACCTACTTGGGCTCATAATGAGGGGGCTGCTTATTACACAACCTCAGTCAGTCTGACGGGTGGTCTTATCAAGGGTGATGCATACGGTGGCGGTCTGGGTCAGAAGACGGACTTTGATGGAGCGACGAGTGATGTTCCCGCTGTGGTGTGGGGTGATATCGATGTAACATTGAATGGTACGGCCTTCGAGATTACCAAATATTCAGACGAGGGTTATACAAATGTGGTGAAGAGCGGACGTGTGTTTGGCTGTAACAACTTGAATGGTTCACCACAGGGTGACGTTATCGTGACGGTCAATCAAACAGTTCGCCTTAAGGCTGATGGAACAGAAGAAGCCAAACCTACAAAAAAAACTAACACATACGAGCTTGCCGCTGTCTATGGTGGTGGTAATCTGGCATCTTATACGGCAACGGGCAAGAAGACACACGTTATCATCCATGGATGTAGTGACACCAGTATCGAAACGGTCTATGGTGGTGGTAATGCCGCTGCAGTTCCTGAAACTCAAGTTGATGTTTATAGTACTTACGAGATTGGTAGCCTATTCGGCGGTGGTAACGGAAAGGACAAATATAAGAATGATTCTGGATGGCAGATTAATCCTGGTGCCAACGTGAATGGAAATACGAACACTTTGATCTATGGAGGTACTGTTTATGAGGCTTATGGCGCAAGTAACGAGAAAGGTACCATTTATGGCGATGTGGCCATTGATATTGCTGGTACAAATCCTGAGAGCTGTACTTTGGATGTAGCGAAGTTAGTCGGTGCTGGTAAGAATGCCGATGTCAATGGTGACTTGATTCTTGTCATGGGCTGTAAGCCTGAGACAAAGATTCCGCTTGTATATGGTGGTGCTGACAATGCCAATGTAAATGGTAATGTGGAATTGACCATTACCAGTGGTAAGTTTGGTAAGGTGTTTGGTGGCAACAACGATGGCGGAGTTATCATGGGTCATATCAAGTTGAATATTGAGGAAACGGGTGACTGTGGTACTCCCATCACGATTGACGAGCTTTATCTTGGTGGCAATATGGCCGCTTATTCTATGTATGGTTATTATAAGGATGGAACTGATCCTACTACAGACAAGCCCATCTTAAAGCCAAGAACCGCAGAGATGGCTGCTATAACTGACCCAGATGCGGACGGATATACACCAGCTATTACAACTGCTGAGTATGGAACAGAGATAAGAAATACAACACTTCCTTACGCCGCCCCTGAGTTGAACGTCGTTTCTTGTACCCGTATTGGTGAGGTGTTCGGTGGCGGCTATGGAACAGGTGCTATTATGTATGCCAATCCTACGGTGAACATAAATATGATTCATGGCAGTCATTACAGTAGTATTTCTGCAACTGATGAGAACCCAAATCAGTTGGGTGAGATTGGCACGGTTTATGGTGGCGGTAATGCAGCCGATGTTATTGGTGATCCTACAGTGAATATTGGTACGAGGGATAATGTTCAATTGCACTTGAGTTATGAGGATGGCGTTTACTCGATGAGTGGAGATCAAACTGTTTTGGGTGCTTACATCACTGGCAATGTGTTCGGTGGCGGTAAAGGCTCTGCAGACACTTTCTTGTGTGAGAAAGCCATGATTGGAAAAGATGGCGCTGGTGCTATTGATGCAGATGGTGATGGTGAAGTCGATAAAGACGGTGGAACGACGGTCAACATCTTTAAAGGCTTTGTGGGAGGTAACGTCTATGGTGGTGGCCAGATAGGCCGAGTGGAAAAGAATACTGCTGTGACGATAGGTACTGGAGATGGTGAGGCATCAGGCACAGCTAATCCCATCATCATGGGTAGTGTGTTCGGTGGCGGTGCAGGTGAAGAGGAGCATGGCTATGCCGCTTTGGTACGAGGCAATCCTACTGTCACCATTCAGGGCAATGCCAAGGTGCGACACAGCGTCTATGGCGGTGGCGAGATTGCTTCCGTGGCGAGATATAATGTGCCAAGAAGTGAGGACGCAGTGCAAGCTGCGATAGCTGAAGGATATGATGCCGTATTGGGTATGCCGTATGCATTGAAAGATCCCAACAGTGGTACTTGTACCGTTACCGTACGAGGCTATGCCGAAATTGGACCTGAAATAGCTATGCAGATGACTAAAGAAGGCGGTCCAGACGACACGGGTTACGTCTTTGGCGCTGGTAAGGGAATCCTGCCAGGAGGAGATTATGCTTTTGCAAAAGGAACGACGAGACGTATGGTGCTCTATGATGATAAGGTCCATACAACTGTCGGCCAATCAGGTAGTAAATGGCAATGGGTTGATCCTGATCATTCAGATACCAACAAGAATGTATGGGAGTATTTTGATGATTTAAACGAATATATTCGGTTTATTCAAACGCTGGCTTTATCCAGCCGTACCTATGTGACGATTACTGATAATGCCTTTGTGAAAGGTTCCGTTTATGGTGGTAGTGAGAATGGTATTGTGCAGTTTGATACAGATGTGAAGATTCAGGGTGGACAGATTGGTGCTGGTGATGGAATGAGTGAACCTTATAATGCAACTGATTGGGCAGGCACTACAACTCCTACTGATGGATGGAAAGAATGTGCAAGCTGGACATTCCAATCACCATACGCACCTTATGACCCGTATGCGAAATATTTGTCTGACGGCAAGTATTATTATGATTCGGACCATACACAAGAAGCTGCGGGTGGAGCCATGGTAGCTACGGATGGTCACACCTACTACGGCAACGTGTTTGGTGGCGGCTCAGGTAGTGTGCCTTATTTCGATAACGCAGAAGGCAGAAGCGTTTACTTGCATAGTGCAGGTCAGGTGAAAGGTAATACGAATGTGACGATTTCTGGCGGACACATCCTGACGAACGTCTATGGTGGTTGCGAGGCTACCAATGTGGATGGCACGGCTACTGTCACGATGACTGCTGGTACGGTTGGCGTGCCGCGCACTGATGAGCAGATTATTGCTCATCCTCTCACGGGTTACATCTTTGGCGGTGGCAAGGGAGACCAGCGTATCTTCTTTAATAAAGATACGAACGTGAAGGATGCCGTTGTCAAAGTTGAGGGCGGTAGAGTCTATGGCTCTGTCTATGGTGGCGGTGAGGATGGTCACGTCCTGAGGAATGTCACGCTGACCATCGGCAAACAGACGATGACAGGAGAAGGTGATAATGCCGTCACGACAACGTCCGGTCCGAAGATTGGTACGAGGGGTACTTCGTATTACGATGGTCATGTGTTTGGCGGCGGACGTGGATTTGGTGGCGATGCGCTGACTGCAGGTAACGTAGGTGGCTCAGTTGATCTGACCATCTTAGACGGTGAAATACTCGGCTCCGTCTATGGAGGCGGACGACTGGCATCTGTAGGTTACGGTCTGTATTTGACTACTGAGGAAGGCTATGGTGAGATGCGTGCAGATGACGAGTACGATGGTTCTTACACAAATCCGAGTACAGACCCTGCAGGAACGTTTTTTACTAAAGGACGTGGACACATTACTATGACCATCAGTGGTGGTACGATAGGTAACGACGACGAATATGGCTATGCTGCCAATAACCAGCTGACACACACCAAGGGTGGTAACGTCTTTGCTGGCGGTATGGGTCGCATGTATAAGCTGGGCAGTACAACGGATCCCATTTCATCGCTTGACTGGTGGAAATTAGGCTGTGCCAAGAGCACCAAGTTGACCATCACTGGTGGTACTATTAGGAGCAACGTCTATGGTGGTGGCGAGTTGGGCCAGGTGGTGGGACACCATACTGTCAAAGACGCTCAAGGCAATACTGTTTATACGGATGCAAATCATACTGTCGCCAAGTTGACAAGTACCGAAATTTCCATTAGTGGCAACAGTACTACTATTGGCACCGAGGTGAAAGACGGTGATAATACTCAATACACATTCGGTAGTGTGTTTGGAGGTGGTTATGGTAGTCTCGTGGATGAGATTACCGTTAATAATGTCACGTCGAAGCCCAAGTTTATCGCAGGTCTTGTCGAGGAGGACACGAAGATTGATATGCAGAATGGTGCGGTGAAGGCCAGCATCTATGGCGGTGGCGAGATGGCCAGCGTGAAAGGAAGCACCGATGTGTCAATCAGCAATGGTACTGTAGGTATAGCGCCAATTACAATTTCTGGCACCAAGCATTATTTCGGTGGTGCCAAGATGGGTAATGTGTATGGCGGCGGTAGCGGTCATAACAACACTGTGCGTAGTGGTCAGATCTTCAAGAATTCCAACGTGACTATCAGTGGCGGTACGATATACCATAATGTATATGGTGGTGGTGCATACGGTACGGTAGGTGACTTCAATTACACAGAAGACTCAAATGAAAATAATAAGGTAATTGGAGTTGAAAGTCTCAAAACTTCTGGTACAGGTGTTGCCACAGTCACCATCACAGGTGGCACTATCGGCTACGATGGTAAGGAGAACGGCATGGTGTTCGGCTCTTCGAGAGGCGACATCAATGCTCCAGGTAAGCGCGACGACCACACGGCTTGGGTCTATGACACCCATGTCACCATAGGTACTTCTGGTTCTAATTCTGGACCTCAAATCAGGGGTACCGTCTATGGTAGTGGTGAGAACGGACACGTTTTCAACGACACAGAGGTTAACGTTAATAGCGGTACGATCGGCATATATAATGATACGGATCATACTTATGATATCACCTTTAATGACAAGACCTACAATGGTGCCGACTATCCTTACCGTGGAAATGTCTATGGCGGTGGTTGCGGTACGGACAAGTATTATTCTGACCCGGCTGACGAAATACATGATGGTAACGGTCAACTCTATAATTCTTTGGCAGGTATCGTCTATGGCAATACTACGGTTAACATTACTGGCGGTCGTGTGGTACGCAATGTCTATGGTGCTGGTGCCATGGGCTCGGTGGGTAAAGTTGTTTCTACTACCACTAACAATGTTACGACAACGACTATTACCAGTGGTGGCTTGACAACAATCAATATTAGTGGCGGTCAGGTCGGTGACGACGGCGTTGATGACGGTAATGTCTATGGTGCAGCTCGTGGTGATGCGACTACCGACCAAACAGACGTTGCATTGGTTAAGAATACTAGTGTGAACATTTCGTCCGATGGCACAGTCAAGGGCAGCGTCTATGGCGGTGGCGAGACTGGTGACGTGATGGAAAATACGGAGGTGAATGTCGGTGTAGAGAAACAAACGAGCGGTACGACTGTTACGTATGTGGTGGCTTCTGGAAATCCCACTATTGGTGGTAATGTTTACGGAGGCGGCAAGGGTATTGCCAACTCATTCACGTGTTCGAAAGCCATGGTGGGAGTTGAAGGCGATGGCGTAACAGGGGCAGGTACAACAGCATCTCCATACGTATTGCAGGATGGAGGCACAACGGTCAGAATCTATAACGGCACGGTGGGTACTGAAGTACAAACAGTAGATGAAGAGACTAATGAAACGGTTACAACACTGAGAGGTGGTAATATCTATGGTGGCGGTGAGATTGCTCGTGTGGAAAGGAATACCATCGTGGAGATAGGTGCTGCTACGGGATCCAGTGCACCCGTTATCAAAGGTAGCGTGTTCGGTGCTGGTGCGGGCGTAGAGACGCATGGTTACTCGGCACTGGTGCGTGGCACCTGTTCTGTCACCGTTCAGGGCGGAGCCAAGGTAAAGAAGAATGTCTATGGCGGTGGTGAGAATGCTTCGGTGGGTAGGTATAAAGTCAAGATTGCTGATCACAATCCATCGGACGCACCTGATGACTTGCCTGCTGGAATGCCGTATGGTCTGAAAGCAGGTGGTACAAGTTATGTCCTTATTCAAGGTAATGCTGAAATCGGTACAGCCAACGACGCTACAACAGGCCACGTTTATGGCGCCGGTCAGGGTGTTGAACCAAGAAGAGATTATGATTATGCTACAGGAACAGAGGGAGCCAATGGTTACAAGATAGATGAGCATAAGCCCAAACGTATGATTGGTAATAATACTTGGGAGTATTTTGGCAGTAAGGAAGCTTACCTTCAGTTCATTGAAACCTTGGCCATATCAGCTTCCACCGATGTGACTATCGATGAAAGTGCCAAAGTCAAGGGTTCCGTCTTTGGTGGTAGCGAGAGCGGCTTTGTGTATCGCAATACTGACGTGAAGATTCAGGGTGGCACTGTTTATGGTGATGCCTTTGGTGGTGGTCTTGGCCTTGAATCATTTGCAGAAGCTGGACATGTGAGATGGAACACCAACCTTGCTGTCAGTGGCGGTGCTGTTCAAGGTAATGTCTATGGTGGCGGTAAGTTGGGTGATGTGGGTACCATTAACAAGGAAGCTTCCGGTTATAATTATAAATGGATAAAGACCGGTAGCAATGGCAATGTTCATGTAACTGATAATTACAATACTGCAGAAAACAACAACGTCACTTATGCCGCAAATGAGACAAACAAGAACACGGGTATTTGTACGGTTAGCATCACTGGTGGTACGATAGGTCTTGCAAGTACGAATAAGCCCCAAGAGCATGGTAATGTGTTTGGAGCGGGTCGTGGTCTTGCTAACACCTTCTGGTGTGAGAAAGCCATGGCGTTCGCTACGAATGTCAGTGTCAGCGGTTCTACTACGGTAGTGAACGGTAATGTCTATGGCGGTGGCGAGGTTGGTCGCGTGGAAGATGATTCGAAGGTAATCATAGGAACTGCTGGAACAGACGAACCCGATATTAAGGGCAGCGTGTACGGTGCTGGAGCAGGCTTAGAGACACATGGTTACTCAGCACTGGTGCGTGGCAATAGTGTTGTCACCGTTCAGGGTAGTTCCAAGGTTGGTGGCAACGTCTTTGGTGGTGGCGAGATAGCTTCGTTGGGTAAATTCAAACTCGATGACAATAAACTGCCGAAAGAACCAGATGGTGGTGGATCAAGTACTGTCACTATCACTGACAAGGCCAAAATCGGATCAAGCGGTACAGACAACGATGTCTATGGTGCCGGTCAAGGAGTCGTTCCTAACTGGGTATATCAGGAATATACTTCGACCACTCCTTATGAAACCAGAATAACGAATTCCAAACGTATGGTGACCTATACTTCATCAACAGCCCATCCTGAAGGGAAACAATATAAAGAGTGGGATTATTATGACGATGATCACGCTTATGTTTGGGAATATTATCCTACTGAGGATGCTTACCAGGCGTATCTTAAAACCTTGGCCATAGCCAGCCATCCTATTGTGACCATTGCTGAAGAAGCCACTGTCTATGGCGATGTCTATGGTGGCGGTCAGAGGGGTATCACCTTGGGTGATGTGGCTGTCAATATCACTGGTGGCACGGTGAAACAGGATGTCTATGGTGGCGGTTCACTGGCCGATACCAACAAAGGAAACTGGGATGACTCGCAGTATGTAGAGGTTGCCGATTTGCCGGTGGAACATACTTTGACTGACCTTTACACAAAGACTGGTGATACATACATCGCTGTTGCATCGAATGCGACGGCCACATCGGGTACGACATATTATAGTAAAGGAAATTGGGCAACAGGTAAATATAATGGGACGGCCACTACGTATAAGACGAATGTCGCTTTGACGGGTGGTATAATCGAAGGTAACGTCTATGGTGGCGGATTGGGCCAAATCGCGCGGGAAGCCTCGGCTGCAGTCGGCACTGAAGGTCAGGAAGGCTATAAGCCTGCTGTGACGAAGCTCGATGAGGTGAAAGCCAAGGTTTATGGCGATGTGTTGGTGACGCTGAACAAACCGACGACATCTGGAGAGAACACTACCTATGGTAATTGCGTCGTGAAGAAGAATATCTTTGGCTGCAATAACCAGAATGGTAGCCCGCAGAGTACTGTGATGGTGCATGTATATAAGACCGAGGGATGGACTGATCATGAAGGAACACCATCTGCAAAATTAAATAGTGAGGTGGCTTCTGACCACTCCTATCATCTGAATGGCGTATATGGCGGCGGTAACCTATCTGCTTTCTATCCTGACCTGAAGGCAACCAGAGATACTGTCCAGGCCTTCGTCATTATTGACGGTTGTGAACAGACGAGCATCAAGCAGGTGTATGGTGGTGGTAATGCAGCCTCCATACCAGCCACGAACATCACCATCAATGCGACCTACGAGATAGAAGAGGTGTTTGGTGGCGGTAATGGTAAGGATGATGTCTCTTACGATGGCGGCACAACATACGTCACCAATCCTGGTGCTAACGTGGGCTACGAGAGATATCCTACAGACTACGATATTCCAGCCAGTTCGAAAGAAATACGAACGGCGAAGTTCAGTTATGGTTCTGGTAAGGCTTCTGTGACCATCTACGATGGATTGATTCACCGTGTCTTTGGAGGTTCGAACAATAAGGGTAACGTGCGTGAGTCTGCGGTTACTTTGCTGGATGATCAGAATGGCTGTCATTTCCAAGTGGATGAGGCATACGGTGGTGGTAAGAACGCGCCGATGGATGCAGAGGCCAAGCTGTTGATGGCATGTATCCCAGGCCTGAAAGTTGCCTACGGCGGTGCTCAAGAGGCAGATGTCTTGGGTGGCGTGACGTTGACCATCACCAACGGTACCTACGAGCGCGTGTTTGGTGGTAATAACATCAGCGGCACGATCCAAGGTCCTATCGTGGTAAATATCGAGGAGACAGGCTGCCGTCCAGTCATCATCGGTGAACTCTACGGTGGCGGTAACCGAGCTGCTTATTCTGTCTATGGTTATAAGCAGGTGAATGGTGAGTTGAAACCAAAAGAACCTTCAGATGGAGATGCACTATATGCACATCCACAGGTGAATGTCAAGTCGTTTACCAGCATCGGTACCATCTATGGCGGTGGTTATGGTGAAACAGCTGTGATGGTGGGTGATCCGACGGTGAACATTGATGTGTTTAAGGGTAAATATGCCGAAACATATGATAATAAAGATAACGTCATCGGTGAGAATGCAAAAGTCGTCGGTTCAACGGTGACGACCGATTCTAGTGCTGAAGGTTATGCCACAGGCTTCCCGATCCCATCGCACGCCAAAGGAGCTATTGGTGCCATCGGAACCGTCTTCGGTGGCGGTAATGCTGCGAAAGTGATTGGTACACCAACTGTGAACATTGGTACCAGGGTGGGCGAACAGATAGACGTTGTGTCCACCAACGAACAGAAAACGGTTGAGGGTGTTGATATCCGAGGAGATGTCTATGGTGCAGGTAACAATGCAGAGGTGACGGGTGATACGAAGGTGCAGATTGGTAAGAAGGTGGAGACATCAACGACTCCTGATCCTGAACCAGACCCTGATCCAACTCCTGGTCCATAAGTATGAACAAGACTATCTATACTATTTTAGGGCTGCTCTTCTGTGTGCTGAGTGTCAGGGCACAGGAGGCAGCCTTCCCTTATCCTGAGATTCCAGACGAGATGGAGGAACCTGAGGCACGGATGGCGTATCTGTTGGATCATTTTTGGCAGGATTATGCGTTTGCTGATAGTACGGCGATGAACCGTGAGGTGGGGGAGCAGGGAATGGTGGATTTCTTGAACTTCATGCAGCATGCTGATTCGTTGTCGGCAGCACATGGGGCAGTGGTATTGGCAGATTCGTTGTCGGCACATCCTTCGGCATTGACCTTCTTCGAAGGCTTGATGGAACATTATTTGGGTGATTATGATTCGCCCTTGCACAGCGATGAGGTGTATGTCCATTTGCTCCGTGCTTTGCCTGAATCACCTCAACGTGTATGGCTTCTGGAACAGTTGGCGAAGAATCAGGTGGGCAGTCTTGCGGCAGATATCATGGTGACGACTCCTGATGGGAAGCGGACACGTTTGTATCATGTCAAAGCAGAGCAGACGTTGCTCATTTTCTATGATCCTGACTGCCGCCGTTGTCAACGGTTGGATGCTCAACTGGAACAGGAACCCCTCATCCAGCAGAATCCTCGTCTCAAAGTGGTTCGCAAGGACGTGAACGACTTGAATGGGGAGTATTATGTGCCTCATACGCCAGCCCTCTATCTTCTCGACAGCGAGAAGCGTGTGGTACTGAAAGATGGGAATGAGGAGGCACTGAAAAGTTTCTGATAAACGTTCGCGTCGGAGTTTTTCCACGACCCGTTCTAAAACTTTCTACGACGCGTTCAAAAAATATTTCCAACGCGTCGTAGGAAAAAGTGATTTTCCTTTGGTGTTTCGCTCGATTTGTACCGTTGAGCTACGCTCGAAGTTACTCACGTTCGGAAAAACTCAAATTTATTTGGTTTTTCTCTCATTTATCCGTAACTTTGCACCCGAATTTAAATGTGGATAGATTTGGGCTGCTTGCAACCACAGTAAAAAATGCTAAAAAGACAAATGGAGGCCTTACCAATAAGGCGTGTTTTTGTCAGTGCATCTTTCCCAATCTTTCCCCATACATTATTAATTATTAAACGTTTTAATTGTTAATTAACTATGGGATATTTGTTTACATCGGAATCTGTGTCGGAAGGACATCCCGACAAAGTGGCTGATCAGATTAGTGACGCAGTGTTGGACAATCTGTTGGCATACGACCCTGAGTCGAAGGTGGCTTGCGAAACCTTGGTCACAACGGGTCAGGTGGTGCTGGCTGGCGAAGTGAAGAGCAATGCGTATGTGGATTTGCAGGAGATAGCCCGCGACACCATCAACAGGATAGGCTATACAAAGTCTGCCTATAAGTTTGATGGTGAGAGTTGTGGTGTGTTGAATGCCATCCATGAACAGAGTGGTGACATCAATCGTGGTGTGGAGCGTGAGAACCCTGAGGAGCAGGGAGCTGGCGATCAGGGCATGATGTTCGGTTATGCCACGAATGAGACGGAGAACTGCATGCCGTTGTCGCTTGATCTCTCGCATCGCATTCTGAGGGTGTTGGCAACTATTCGCCGAGAGGGGAAGGTGATGACCTACATCCGTCCGAATGGCAAGGAGGCGACGTATCTGCGTCCTGACGCCAAGAGCCAGGTGACGATTGAATATGATGATAATGGCAAGCCCCAGCGCGTGCACACCATTGTGGTGAGCACCCAGCACGACGAGTTTATTGTGCCGACTGCGGAGAATGGGCTTACGCAGGAGGAAGCTGACGAGAAGATGCTGGCACGCATCAGGGAGGATGTCATCAACATCCTTATCCCAAGGGTGATTGCTGAGATTGGGAATGAAAAGGTGAGTGCTCTCTTTCAAGAGGGGATTATATATCACGTCAATCCGACAGGCAAGTTTGTGATTGGTGGTCCCCACGGCGATACGGGTTTGACGGGTAGGAAGATTATCGTTGACACTTATGGTGGTCGTGGTGCGCATGGTGGTGGTGCTTTTTCGGGTAAAGACCCTAGCAAAGTGGACCGGTCAGCAGCTTATGCGGCTCGTCATATCGCCAAGAACTTGGTGGTGGCAGGTGTGGCAGACGAGATGCTCGTGCAGTTGAGTTATGCCATTGGTGTGGCACAGCCTGTCAGCATTTATGTGAACACGTATGGCACCGCGAAAGTGAGTCTCTCGGATGGCGAAATTGCCACCGAGATAGGGAAGTTGTTTGACTTGCGCCCCAAGGCCATTGAAGAGCGTTTTGACTTGCGCAAGCCCATCTATCAGGAAACGGCTTCTTATGGTCATTTCGGAAGAAAAACCGAACGTGTTGTGAAGAAGTTCACCAACCGCTATCAAGGTGACCGAGAGATAGAAGTGACGCTGTTCCCATGGGAAGAGACGGAGAAGTATCAGGAGAGGATTCGTTTAGCGTTTAGAGTATAGCGTTTAGGGTTAAGGTTATCGTTAAGCTTTATGAATAACAGCTCATGGATGGTTGCTGATTCCAGTGTCCTTCGGCAAACGGAACTGTACAAGCAAGGAGTGCTTCTGCCTGATCGTACGGTTCCAGTTGAGGGGCGTGACTATGTTGTGGGGAATGAGGATGGCTTAGTGGTTGGCATGGTGGTTTTGTTCTGCATCTTGGCCATTATTTTGTACAGAAGTCGAGCGACTTTGCTCTTTCGCTTGAAGAATTTCTTCACCACTCAACGCACTTTTGAGGGAGAGAAAGTGGAGAATGCGTCGGAAGAGGCAGTCAGTGGATTCCTGCTCATCTGTGTGAGTGCTCTTAGCCTTTCCTGCATCTTTTTGGACGGTTGGATGGAAAGGAGCTGTTTCATCTCCTCAATGGGCATGCCCTATTGGTTGTTCGCAGCAGGTCTGCTGGCATGTTGGGTCTTCATCTTTCTCAAAATGTGCTTGTACACAGTGGTCAATTGGACATTCTTTGACCGTGAATCGAGCCATCAATGGATGAAGGGTTACCTGTTCTTGACAGCCTTGACAGCCTTTCTTTTTTACCCCCTTACACTGCTAGATGTCTTTGCTCATTTACGTGAAGAGATTGTCATTAGAAGTACCATTTTGGTACTGGTTTTGTACGAATTGCTGCTCTTTTATAAGTTAAATGCTAACTTTAGGGTGAGGAAATATGGCTATATGCTAAATTTTTTGTACTTTTGCACCGTCGAATTGTTACCGACTCTTGTGTTTGGGCATTTGGCGGTATTGTTTCGGGATAATTTTATAGTAAATAATATATTATATTGATGGCAACAAAGATCTTAGTATCTCAACCAAAGCCTCAGACGGAGAAGTCTCCTTATTTTGAGGTGGCACAGAAATACAACATAGAACTCGTTTTCAGGCCTTTCATCAAAATAGAACCGATGTCTGCTAAGGATTTCCGTCAGCAGAAAGTGTCCATCCCTGGACATACGGCTATTGTGTTTACTTCACGTCATGCAATAGACCATTTCTTTGTTCTTTGTAAGGAATTGCGTGTGAATATCCCTGATGACATGAAGTATTTTTGTGTGTCAGAACAGGTGTCGCTCTACATCCAGAAGTATGTGCAGTACCGCAAGCGCAAAAACTTCTTCCCAGAGACTGGTCTTTTGACGGACTTGATGCCTATCATTGCCAAGCATCACAACGAAACCTACTTTGTTCCCCAGTCTTCAGCCCACACCGACGATATGCGTCGCATGCTGGATGAAATTGGCGTGGAACACGATGAGGCAGTGATGTACTATACGTTACCCAACGATTTTACGCCCGATGAGGCTTTCGACTATAACATGTTGGTGTTCTTCTCACCTGAGGGTATCCACTCGCTCATTAGGAACTTCCCCAACTTTGAGCAGAAGGACATCAAGGTGGCTTGTCTGGGTACAAAGACCATCAAGGCTGCTGAAGAGGCTGGCATCCATGTGGACTATCAGCCAACGCCAGAGCTCCGTTCGGTGCCTGCCATCATCGAGGCATACGCTAAAACGCTGAAATGATTGTCAATTGCCAATTAAAGAAATCTGAAAGGCTTACCAGCCAGCTTGTTATCGATAAACTATTCGCAGGAGGAAATGCTTCAATGGCAGCGTTTCCCCTGCGAATTGTTTATATGAAGATGGATAAGGAAGAGGAGAATGGAAATGATGAGAAGCCTATGGTGTCTATCTTGGTGTCTGTGCCCAAGAAGCGTTTCCGCCATGCAGTTGACCGCAACCGCATGAAACGGTTGGTGCGTGAGGCTTATCGACTCAATAAACATGTCCTTTGGAATGCGCTCGAAGGGAAAGATTTTCGTCTTGCCCTCGCTTTTGTATGCATCACCGACACCCTCCCCACCTTCTATACTGTCAACAAGAGCATGAAGAAGGCGCTCATCCGAATCGCGGAACAGGTGGGTTATAACGTTATGACGCCCCTCAACTCTAAACCCTAATCTCTCACCTCATACCTCACACCTCAATTATGCTCTCCTCCTTCTTTTCCTATCTCCTTCTCCTCCCCATTTATTTCTATCGTGCCTGCATTTCGCCTTTGTTGCCTCCTACTTGCCGGTTCACGCCCACGTGTTCCAGTTATGCTGTCGAGGCCATTAAGAAGCACGGTCCTCTCAAGGGCTTCTATTTAGCTTGTCGACGCATCTTGCGTTGTCATCCGTGGGGAGGAAGTGGTTATGATCCCGTTCCCGATGAGTTCCATTGGTAAACGGTAATCTTAACCTTAACTTTAATGATGACGATAACTAAAACTCTCAACGCTAACCCCACATTTCACACCTCTCAAATGTTCAATTTCCACACATATTATATAGATAAGGAGTCCTGTTTGCTGAACGTGGATGTGGCAGATTTACAGCCTTCCTATCCAGTGCAAGTGAAACTCTCAATTGGCTTGCATCCGTGGAAAGTGACAGCGGCGTGGCGGAAGGAGGTGGATTCTATTCGTGAAGCGGCACAACGAACAGATGTGTGGGCGATAGGTGAGTGTGGTTTAGACAAAGCGAAGGGTGAGGCATTGCCTTTGCAGATGGAAGCCTTCCGTGCACAGATTGCCATCGCAGAAGAGGTGGAGAAGCCGATGGTGATTCATTGTGTGAGAGCATTTGATGAATTGCTGATGCTCCATCGTGAACTCGAAATGACTTGCAAACAAGAGGGTAGGGAACCCCAACCGTGGGTCATTCATGGTTTCCGGGGTAAGCCCGAACAGGCAAAACAAATGATGACCAAAGGCTTGTTGATTTCCTTTGGCCATCAATATAATTTGGAAACTTTACGTTTCGTCTTTACTTCTTCCCGTCCCTTTTATCTGGAGACGGACGACCTCCGTCTTTCCATCCGTCAAATTTACGAGCAGGTCGCTCACCATCTTGACGTGGACGTTTCTCGTCTCGTTTCCCTTTGCGACCCTCTTCCATCGCTTTTCTCTCGCCAAACGCCTTAGGGCTTGTGCCTGAGAAGAATGCCTTCCTGGCTTCTTGACGCGATTCTCGGTCATTTTCCTCTCTTCCTTTCTTCTCCGAATGGAATCCCCCGCCTTGTGTGGGGGCAGGTCGACGATCACGTGAGCTGTTGGCATAAATCTTGCGGTCACCCCACTTGCCGAGGTGGCGGTTGATGATTTCTGCCTCTTCTTCGTCTTCGGCTTCGAACTGCATCCAACGGCTGTCCTTGCCCCATTTCCTGCTCACTTCCTCTTCAAAAGGCTGATCCTTTTTGGGTCTTTCCTTGAAGGGTTTCGATTTGAAGTAGTGCCCCTCATCATCAGTCGGCAAATTCCGTCCATTACGTTGGCCGCCCCATTCGCCATCCTCATTCTTCTTGTGAGGCTTGAACTTGAGGTTATGACGGCGGTCTTCATCTGTCTTGATGTCCATTCCCTCTTCACGACGTTCACGTAGTTTGCCATCGAAAATCTGGTACTTGCGGAACTCACACTCTAACGAACCATTGAACAGGGCATATTTGGTGGAGGGACGGAAACCGATCCTGTCGAACAATTCCTCATGATGCGAGATGATCCAAGCATCGTTGCCTGTAAAGTTGCGCTTCAAGTTCTTGCCAATGGTTTCGTACAAGTCGTAGATGTCATCTGTCGTGATACGGTCACCGTAGGGTGGGTTCGTAATCATGATGGCCTTATCGAGCGGTTGTTCAAACTCGTAGAAGTCGCGCTGCTCCACACTGACGATATCCTTCACACCTGCGTTCAGCACATTGTCGGTGGCAATCTGCACCACTTGGCGATTGATGTCGTAGCCGTAAATCTTATGGTCGAAATCCCGTTCTTGACTGTCATCATTGTAGATGCGGTCGAAGAGGTCGGCATCGAAGTCCTTCCACTTCTCGAATGCATACTCCTTGCGGAACACGCCAGGGTAGATGTTCTGTGCAATGAGTGCCGCCTCGATGAGGATGGTGCCCGATCCACAGAAGGGGTCAATCAAATCACATTCGCCATTCCAACCCGTCAGCATGATGAGACCTGCCGCCAGCACTTCGTTCAGCGGGGCTTGTACAGTGGCAGTCTTATAGCCACGCTGATGCAGGCTTTCGCCTGACGAATCGAGGGAGATGCTCACGTCATTCTCTGCGATATGTACATGGACACGGAGGTCAGGGTTGCTGATGACCACGTTCGGGCGTTCACCCTCCGACTTCTCACGCCAGTAGTCGGCAATGGCATCCTTCACACGGTATGCCACAAACTTCGAGTGGCGGAAGTTCTCACTGAAGATAACGGAATCGACCAAGAACGTGCTCTTCACGTCCATGTATCTCTCCCAGTCAATCTTTTTTGTCTCCTCATACACCTCGTCTGCATCGGTTGCCTGGAACTCTTTGATGGGTTTCAGCACCTTCACGGCCGTACGGGTACAGAAATTCGCCTTATAGAGCATCTCCTTGTCACCCGTGAAGGACACCATGCGTCTGCCAATCTCCACGTTGTTGGCGCCGAGGTTGATGAGCTCTTTTGCAAGGACTTCCTCCAATCCTTGGAAGGTCTTTGCGATTATCTTAAATTCAGTCATAATTTATCTTTTCTGTGTGATACTGCTTCCAGCAGGAACATCCTGGGTTACCCAGATGTTACCACCAATCACGGCACCCTTGCCGATGGTGATTCTGCCTAAGATGGAAGCGTTGGAATAGACAATCACATCGTCTTCCAGGATAGGATGACGAGGAATGCCCTTGATAGGATTGCCGTTGTCGTCGAGTGGGAAACTCTTAGCACCCAAGGTCACACCCTGATACAGCTTCACATGCTTGCCGATGATACTGGTTTCGCCAATCACCACACCTGTTCCGTGGTCGATGGTGAAGTACTCGCCAATCGTGGCACCTGGATGGATGTCAATACCTGTCTCCGAATGAGCCATCTCTGTCAGCATACGGGGGATGAGGGGAACATCGAGGTTCCAGAGCTCGTGGGCAATACGATACACCGTCAGTTCCTTGATGACAGGATAGCAGCTGATGATTTCGCCGTAGTTCTTGGCGGCAGGGTCACCATTGAAGGCTGCCACCACATCGGTGGCCAACACCCGTCTCAGTTCTGGAAGGTGGTTGATGAACTTTTCGGCACGCTCTTCTGCCATGCGACGCATTTCCACATTGATGGTGTTCTGGCTATATGCCGCAAAGACAGCCGTGCCCTCCTCGAAGTTCGAAAAGGACAATCCTGCTTGAATCTGTGTAACAAGGAGAGAGTAGAGTTGTTCAATGTCCACTCCAAGGTGATACTTCAGCGTGTTTGTGTCGATGCACGAACGACCATAATAGCCGGGGAAGATGATTCCACGGGCAAGGTCAATAATCTTTTGCAGCACTTCGCCTGAAGGCAATGGCACACCGTCGTTGTGCTCATGATAAAGATCCTTGTACGATTCTGGTCGTGCCAGTTCTTCGACGGTTCGTGTCAAGGTGTTAGCAAGAGTCTTCGCGCTCATTTTTACATTGTTGGATAAAAATTTGTTGCAAAGGTAGGGAAAAGTTATAACTTTTCCTTAACTTTGTACCCAAAAAGAATAAAAAAAGAAAAAGATATGAAATTACTCCTACTTGGAAGCGGCGGCAGAGAGCACGCCTTGGCTTGGAAAATAGCCCAAAGCCCAAAGATTGAAAAACTTTTTATTGCACCTGGAAATGCGGGTACCGCCTCGGTGGGTGAGAATGTGTCTGTGAAGGCGGATGATTTTGAAGGCATCAAGGCATTTGTCTTGACCAATGGCGTTGATATGGTTGTGGTGGGTCCTGAAGATCCGCTCGTGAAGGGTGTCTATGACTTTTTCAAGCAGGATGCCCAGCTGAAGGATATCCCCGTGATTGGTCCTTCCAAGGCGGGTGCTGTGCTCGAGGGTAGCAAGGACTTTGCCAAAGGCTTTATGAATCGTCACAGCATCCCAACAGCGGCTTACCGTTCGTTCAACGGTACCAACATCGAAGAGGGTATTGCTTTCCTCGAAACCCTTCAGGCTCCCTATGTGCTGAAGGCCGATGGGCTTTGTGCTGGTAAGGGAGTGTTGATCGTTCCTACGTTGGAAGAGGCGAAGAAGGAGTTTCGTGGTATGCTTGACGGCATGTTTGGTGAAGCCAGTGCCACGGTTGTCATCGAGGAGTTCCTCTCTGGCATTGAATGTTCTGTGTTTGTGCTGACCGATGGTAAGAACTATAAGATTCTGCCCGAAGCCAAAGATTACAAGCGCATCGGCGAAGGCGATACAGGTCTCAATACTGGTGGTATGGGTAGCGTGTCTCCCGTTCCGTTTGCTGATGAGGCTTGGATGAAGAAGGTGGAAGAGCGCATTGTCAAACCGACGGTCGAGGGATTGGCTGCTGAGGGCATCGACTACAAGGGCTTCATCTTCCTCGGACTCATCAAGGTGGATCGCGATTATGCCTATGCCAAGGCAGGTGACCCCGTGGTGATTGAATACAATGTCCGCATGGGTGATCCAGAGACTGAGACCGTGATGCTCCGCATCAAGAGCGACCTCGTAGATTTGCTTGAGGGTGTGGCTGAGGGCAATCTTGACACCCGCACCTTGGAGTTCGATCCTCGTTCCGCTGTCTGTGTCATGATGGTCAGCGGCGGTTATCCACAGGCCTACCAGAAAGGCTTCCCCATCACGGGCATTAACGAAGTGGAGGGTTCTGTGGTCTTCCATGCAGGCACCGCCCTCAAGGATGGACAAGTGGTTACGGCAGGTGGTCGTGTCATCGCTGTCAGTTCCTATGGTCAGACCCAGAACGAAGCGCTTGTTAAGTCCTTCACTGAAGCTGGCAAGATACAATTCGAAGGCAAATACTTCCGTCGCGACATCGGACAGGATTTGCTGAAATAAGATAAAAAATACTAACTATTAATCATAAGCCAGATGAATCAGCAGAAAATCATTATCACCATCAACCGTGAGTGTGGTAGCGGTGGTGGAGAGATTGCTCGCCTACTCGGTCAGAAGTTGGGTATTAAAGTTTACGACCGCACCATTTTGGAACGCATTGCCGAACAGTATGATATGACGATTGAAAGTATGGATCGCGTGAAGGCGAAGAATCCTCATTGGTGGGATGACATTTGCAACTTTTATCAACAGTTTGGGTCTTTCCAAACCAGCGAAAGGCCTTCTTCTGAGGTCACACCGATGGCACTCTATAGCGCAGAAGCGCGTCTTCTTCGTGAGGTGGCTGAAAAAGAGAGTTGCATAGTTATTGGTCGCGTAGGTTTCCATATTTTTCAGGGAAACCCCGATGCGCTGCACCTGCTCATCATCGCAGATCGTGATGCCCGTATCAACCGTATCGCTACGAAGCAGAATCTCACCCCCAAAGAGGCAGCCCAGGTAATTGATCGCATAGACAAGGAGCGCAACACCTTTGTCAAGCATGTTGCTGACGTGTCGCGCTTCGAAGCCCACAATTACGACATCGTTTTGAATGTCACTGGTATGATGCCAGAGAAAGTGGTTTCTTTCTTGGAAGATTACATCCAACTCAAAAAGACATCGGACAGGATTTGCTGAAATAAAAGAGTATAAAAGGAAAGCGTAAACGAAGAAATTTGTTTGCGCTTTCTTTTTTCCCAATAACCAACGCTTATTTCGGAATAAGTGGCATTTATTGATTAATAAGCGTTGGTTATTGGAAAATAAGCGGCCTCTGCTGGATAATAGCCAGCCTTATATTTATTTTTTCTGAAAAAAGTTTGCTGGTTTCACTTTTATTCACTTACTTTGCCGCTGAGATTTCGCCGAAAGTGACTTTTTGGAGTTGCTGAAGGCGGAAAGCAACCTTCGGGTTGCAAGACATATTAGGAAGCGCGTACGCTTATTTCCTGTCTGAGAATCTGGACAATTCGCAACCAGGAATGTTGAAGCACGAGTGATTCGTGCGGACTGAAAGGACGATACTCGCTCCACTTCGATTGTATGATGCACAATGGTTTCGTACTGTAATGCCATACTTCGAAGGTGTGAGCTGTTATTCCACCAATTCTTTCCGCACAGGTCAGTCCAGAACCTTCAGACAGAGAAGAGGCAAAAGGCTCACGCCTTTCTTTTGTGCCTATTCTCTGAACAATCTATTATGACCTTTGTTCCTTTGAGCCTTGGGGACGCTAACTGGTTTGATAACCATATATAAATAATAACAATCAAAAACTAACTCTATGAAAAAGATTCTTATTTGTTTTATTATGCTGGCAGGAGCGATGCTTCTGCAGGCACAAGTACAGCGTACACAAGTTCAACAGAGAAGCATATCGCAACCTGCTACAAAAACTTTCACTCTCGTGAATGGCAAGTTGGGACCTGTGCAGACTGGGGTGAAATTTGCCAACATTCCAGCCACCTATTCTGGATTGTATGACAAGTACACCCGTAAAACAGAAACAATGGCAGACGAGGATGGGGAATGGACGGTAGAGTATTACCAGTTTACCAAAGCTGGTAAGAATATTTTCCGTGCCAACATTGATGCAGGCAAGATTGTTTCCATTACCCTACAAGCAGGCTCTGCCTCCATTGTCAAGACACAAGAAGGCTTCTATGTTGGTTACTCCGCACGTACATTATTTACTAAGAAACGTATGGAGTGGGAGACCTATTATCAGGGTACATGCTTTGCAACGAGCGGGCATTATACTTATGAGGTGAATGACGAGGATCTCAATAATACGGATATACCTTATAAAGTCGCCGATTTCAAACCTAATGCGAAAGTCAGTTCCATCACCTATCAGCATTCGATTGGCGAGTATTGACAACTCTGAATCACTTTTGATGTAAAACAGATAACTACTAATACTAAAAGAACTATGATTATGAAACATCTCTTTTCAAAGAAAGCTGCCGTCTTGTTGGTTGTCTTGTTCACAAGTATCGGCATGTACGCCGCCAACTACGACTTCGAGGCTGGCGGGCTCTACTACAAAATCACCGACACAGCTAACCGCTATGTCACTTTGGTCAAGGGTGAACAAAACTATGAGGGAGCAATCGAAATTCCTGCAACAGTGGACTACAATGACAAGACCTACAAGGTGAAAGCCCTCAACACCAACACTTTCCAGGAGTGCGAGTTTCTGACCTCAGTGACGATAAACAGCAACTACATCTCAGTGGTTCCCAGCTACTGTTTTTATCGCTCCTCTATTAAGACTGTGACATTGGGGGAAGGGGTCGAAATTATTGACCAAGATGCCTTCTCGGGATGTACCAAACTCAGCAAAATCAATTTGGGTGACATCACCTCAATCGGTTCTTCGGCTTTCTCTGGTTGCAGTAGTTTGCAACGCGTGACGTTTGACCAGCTCGAAGAGATTAGGGCATCTGCCTTCTCGGGATGTACCAAACTCAGCGAAATCAATTTAGGTGAAAACATCACCTCCATCGGTTCCTCGGCCTTCTATGGTTGCATCCAATTGTTGTCCATTGACATACCCAACTCTGTGCAGAACATTGGCAGTTATGCATTTAGTGAGTGCTCCAATCTCGCCCATGCCACCATCGGCAACGGCGTGAAAACCATCCCCGACTACTGCTTCTATCGCTGTACAGACCTGAATACTGTAACGCTTGACAGCAAGGTCGAGACCATCGGGCAGCACGCCTTCGAGGGATGCACCACATTGGAGAACATCAACTTGGACGGCAGCATCATCACAATCAGCAGTCAGGCATTCTACGGTTGCTCCAAATTGACGGTGGTGACATTAGGCGACAAGGTTAAGACCATCGAAGGTTCTGCATTCGCTGGCAGTGCCCTGCAGTCCATTGACATACCCAACTCCGTGCAGACCATTGGCATGTCTGCCTTTGCGAACTGCAGCAGCCTTACTACTGCTAATGTTGGCAACGGTGTGCAGACCCTCCCCACCAACTGCTTTTCGGAGTGCACACGCCTACAGAGCCTGGAACTGGGCACGGGCATACAGACCATCGCTGATTATTCCATGTATGGATGTAGCAGCCTCACTTCCGTGACTTGCCACATGAATCCTCCCTGCACGCTCAACAACTCGAATAGCCATGCCTTCCAAGGCATCTCCAGCAATTGCATCCTCTATGTGCCCCGTGGCACCAAGGATGCTTACATCGCAGCGGGCTGGACAACGGATATCTTCAAGGGTGGTATCGTCGAAATGGATCCACGTGCAGAGCAGACACTCAGTTTGACCGCGCTGGAGGCTAAGATCTATGGTGATGCTGCTGTGACCCTCCCAGCCAAGACCAATGAAGGCCTGACGCTCACGTGGAGTAGTGAAAATACTGGTGTGGCAACCATCAGTGGCAATACACTCACTGTCAAGGGAGCAGGCGAGACCGTCATCACTGCATCGCAAGTGGGTAACGATGACTATAAAGAGTTCAGTAAGGAATTCACGCTGACGGTCAGCAAGGCTCCGCTCACCATCACGGCTAAGAGCTATACCATCAAGCAAGGCGACCAGATGCCTACCTTCGAAGTGACTTACTCGGGCTTCAAGAATGGAGAGACAGCCTCTGCGCTGACTACGCAACCCACCATTAGCTGCACTGCCACTTCGTCAGGCACTAAGGGTACCTTCCCAATTACCGTGAGTGGTGCCACATCGCAGAATTATACTATCACCTTCGTGGAAGGACAACTGGTTATCGGAGAAGCCGATGCTGTGACCGTGACCGCTAACAGTTATACACGTGAGTATGGCGAGGGGAACCCCACCTTTGGATATACTTCGACAGGCACACTGACAGGCACGCCTGCTCTTTCCTGCACCGCTACGTCCGCCTCTCCTGCTGGCACTTACGATATCGAAGTTGCTCAGGGTAGCGTGACCACCTATAACGTCAGTTACGTGAAGGGTAAACTGACCATTACCAAGGCTCCGCTGACTATTACCGCCCAGAGTTATACAATTAAACAGGGCGATCCATTGCCTACCTTCACTGCCAACTTTGAAGGTTTCAAGAATGGTGAGAGCGAGACCATACTGACCACGCAGCCCACCTTCTCTTGCTCTGCAACATCTGCCAGTGCTCCAGGCTCCTACGACATCGTCGTGAAGAGTGCCACGGCTGCCAACTACGATATAACTATGGTCAAGGGCACGCTGACCATCGTGGAGGCTGACCCCGTAACTGTGACAGCCAAGAGTTATACACGTGAGTATGGTGAGGCTAATCCCACCTTTGAATATACCTCCACCGGTGCCACGTTGAATGGTGCTCCCACCCTTTCCTGTACAGCCACGGCGACTTCGCCTGTCGGTTCTTACGACATTTTGGTGACGAAGGGCACGGTGACGAATTACAACGACAGTTATGTGAATGGCACCTTGAGCGTCACTAAGGCACCACTCACCATCACAGCCAAGAACTACACCATCACGCAAGGTGAACAACTCCCCACCTTCGAGGTAATCTACTCGGGTTTCAAAAACGGCGAGACAGCTTCTGTGTTCACCCAACAGCCCACTTTCAGTTGCGAAGCCACCACGAGTAACACACCAGGTGAGTATAACATCATTGTAAGCGGTGCGGATGCCCAAAACTATAACATCAAGTATAAGGCAGGCACGCTGACCATCAATCCTGCTGAAGCTGTGACGGTAACAGCCAAGAGCTACACCCGTGAGTATGGCGAGACCAATCCCGTCTTCGCTTACAACACGACTGGTGGTACACTGAACGGAACGCCCACCCTTACCTGTGAGGCCACAGCCGCTTCTCCTGCTGGCATCTATACCATCACGGCCAGTCGAGGTAGCGTGAGCAATCCCAATGCCAACTTCGTGAATGGCAAACTGACCATCACCAAGGCTCCGCTCACCATTACGGCACGCAATTATACCATCACACAGGGTCAGGCACTGCCTGAGTACGCTGCCTCTTACGAGGGCTTTAAGAACGGTGAGAACGAGGATGTTCTTACTCAGCAGCCCAACTTCATCTGCGCTGCCACCAAGGCCAGTGCCCCCGGCACCTACCCCATTACAGTGAAGGATGCTACTGCACAGAACTACGACATCACGTTTGTGGCTGGTACCCTGACCATTGAGGAAGAGCCTGACGACCCCATCTTGGTGGATGGAAACTGTATAGATGGAATCTACTACAATTTCCTCAACAGTAACCTGACGGCAACTGTCATCAATGGTGACAACCCCTACACTGGTAGCGTCACCATTCCACGCGCCGTCAAATACATGGGTTCTACCTACACCGTCACCAGCATTGGCATGGAGGCTTTCAAGAACTGCACTGGTCTGACCTCCGTCAGCATCCCCAGCAGCGTCAACACCATCAGCGCCCAAGCCTTCTATGGCTGCACAGGGCTGACCGCTGTTACCATCCCTGACGGCGTCACCAGCATAGGCAACGAAGCCTTCTACAATTGTAATAATCTGGCAACGGTAGTGATTGGCGATGATGTCAAGACCATTGGCGACAATGCGTTTACGGCATGTTATGCCTTGACTGAGCTGACCCTTGGCAAACGTGTCACAACCATTGGACAGTTTGCTTTCTATTACTGCAGAAATCTCACTTCTGTAGCCATCCCTCGCAGTGTCACCTATTTTGGCTACGAAGCCTTCCGTTATTGTGATAGATTGACTGCTGTACACATCACCGACCTTGCAGCATGGTGTGGAGTGTATGCAGTAGATGGTACAGGTAGTAATCCATTGGATGTGGCTCGCCACCTCTATCTGAATGGTGCCGAAGTGAAAGAATTGGTTATTCCTGATGGTGTGAAAACCATCAACAATCTTGCTTTCAAGAATTGCGATGGCCTACGGACATTGACTATCCCCAAGAGTGTCACTACCATCAATCTTAAGTCTTTCTATCTATGCGACAACCTCGTTACTGTCAACATCGAGGGTCAAGGCACAGCCATTGGTGAGTCTGCTTTTCAGTCTTGCTCCAATATGCTCACCCTGAATGTTACAGGCAGCATCACGTCCTCTGGAAATAATGCCTTCTCTGGTTGCTCCAAATTAAACAAGGTCAACATCACCGACTTGGCTGCATGGTGCAAAATAGCTTTCTCCGGCGGTGGCAACCCACTGTGGTATGCTCATCATCTGTATGTGAATGATGAAGAGGTTAAAGACTTGGTGATACCTAATGGTGTTACATCCATTCCTGACAGGGCTTTCGAGGGATGCAGTTACTTGACTTCTGTTTCCATTCCGAACGGTGTCACATCCATTGGTTCCGATGCATTCTCTGGCTGTAAGAACTTAACTTCTGTATCCCTCCCCAACAGCGTCACCTCCATCGGCTATGAAGCCTTCCTCGATTGCACGGGCCTCACTTCCGTCACGCTCAGCAGCGGCCTCGCCGCCATTCCTAATTATGCCTTTAAGGGTTGCACAGGTTTGCTCTCTGTGACCATCCCTGAAGGAGTGACAAGCATTGGTGACTATGCCTTCCAGAACTGCACGGCCATGACCTCAGTGGACATCCCCAGCACCGTCACTTCCATAGGCAAGGATGCCTTTAATGGCTGCACTGCATTGGCTTCGATGGGTATCTCCGATTTGGCTGCATGGACCAAGGTGTCCTTCGGTAACGAAAAGTCAACGCCGCTCTATTATGCACCTACCTTGAAACTGAATGGCGAGGAAGTGACAGACCTTGTCTTCCCCGAGGGCATTTCCTCCATCGGCAACTACGCCTTCCAGTATTGGAAGAACTTGACATCTGTAGTCATTGGAAATTCTGTCACCTCCATTGGTGAGGGTGCTTTCCAGTACTGCCCCAATCTGAAGAACGTGACCATCGGTAGCAGTGTCACCACTGTTGGCCAGTATGCATTCAGAAGCTGTACGGATATGCAGAACCTGGTGGTGGGCAATAGTGTCAACAGCATCGGCGACCAGGCGTTTTATAATTGTGGTGATTTGCGGTCGATTGTGGTTGTAAAGGGCAACAGTAAATACGACTCACGCGAAAACTGCAATGCACTCATCGAGACAGCAACGAACAAACTGCTTCTTGGATGCCGCAACACGGTGATTCCAGAAGGCATCAAAACCATTGCACATTATGCGTTCTTGAACTGCAACGGGCTTGACTACCTCAACATTCCCAGTAGCGTGACGAGTTTCAGTGGTGCGCAAAGCCACTATTCCGCTACTTACCCTTCCGTGTTCAATGGCAGTGACTTAAGGCAAGTGGATATTCATTGTAGCATCTATTACTCAGATCAGTTTCTTTTCAGAGAACTGAATAGTTTGGAAACCATCGTCTTGGGTAGTGAGGTGGCATACCTTACGTCTGGAACAATCGATCGCTGCCAGAACGTACAGACCGTTGTCTCCTACATTCAGGAACCCTTCGCTCTAGCAACCAATGCTTTCAACTTCTACAACACCTATAACACCTGCAAACTGATTGTTCCTGCTGGCACACGCGATGCTTACATCGCCAAGGGCTGGACGGAGAGCATCTTCAAGGGTGGCGTAGTGGAAGCAGATGCCAACACCATGGAGATGGCTGACCAGAAGGTTAACCAAGGCAAGAGCATCACGATTCCTATTGAGATGAACAACGTGGACAATATTACTGCTTTCCAGTTTGAGGTGGTACTGCCAGAAGGCATCACATGGTCGAGCTGCAAGTTAGCTGGTCGAGAAGAAGACCATGTACTTTCCGCCAAGAAGCAGGCTAGCGGCATCTATGTAGTGACGGCGCTTTCTATGGGTGATGAGAACTTCAGCGGCAACAGCGGTGCTGTGGCTACCCTCACGCTTAACGTGGACGAGAAGCAGGTGCCTGGTCTCTATAGGTTGAACGTCAGAAACATCGAACTGACCACTGAAGACGGTGAAGCCGTTCATCCGCTTGATGCGAGCGCCACTTTGACCATCAAGGACTTCACTTTGGGTGACACCAATGGCGATGGCGACATCACCATCACCGATGCAGTAGTGATTGTCAGCCATATCTTGGGCAACGACACGGCAGACTTTGTAAGCAATGCGGCTGATGTGAACGAAGATGGCGACATCACCATCACCGATGCTGTGGCTATTGTCAGGATGGTGCTGAACGGAGAAACCTCTTACGCAAATGTGAGAGAGTTTGTCATTGAAGATATCGAAAATTTTGATGAGATAGATTGGTGATGATGGAAGATGTAAGATGTATAATGTAAAATGATTAAAGATATGAAAAAGAATTTGTTTCTTATGTTCGCTTTACTGGCTTGTTTCCTTTCAGCCAGTGCCACTGACGAGGTGGTGGCGACTGATGTGTCCCTTCCGCAAGGCGGAACAGGCACGGTTGACATTGAACTGAACAACGACCAAGAGTTCACTGCCTTCCAAATGCAACTGACACTGCCCGAAGGAGTCAGTTTCGTGACGAACAAGAAAGGGAACCCCACGTTTGAGAAGGGTGACCGCTATGACGACCATTCCTTGTCATCCAGTGCATTGGGCGTCTTCACTTGTATCTCGTTCTCCCTCACACCTTTCGATGACACCGAAGGACTATTGTTGAGCATCAATGTGGCTGCGGATGCCAACACAGAAGTGGGCAAACCATTGAAGGCTAAACTCAGCAACATCGAGTTCACTACTATAGAGGGCAAGCGGGTGCAATTTGACGACGTGGACATCAACATCGCTATAGGAGAACCAATCAGCACGGATATAGATGTGCTGCTGGACGGAACAGATGTTCAGTCGGACGAGTGGTACACTACTGATGGACGTAAACTGCCAGGCAAGCCCTCAGAGAAAGGTGTCTATATTAATAATGGCAAGACCGTGTATGTGAAGTAATCCTTATAAGGCACAAATGAACAAAGGTGGGCACGCAGAGTCGGTGCCCACCTTTGTTCTTGTTATCCCCCTTTTGTTTTTTATCTTGCCAATTCCTGACAGAAGCGGTCTTGGTAGTCGCGGGCGACTTTGGAGGAGAGGGTTCCGTTGATAAGGATAGAGAAGGCAAGTTGGTGACCATTGGAGGCGGTCACATAACCTGTGAGGGCAATGACACCTTCGAGGGTGCCAGTCTTGGCATGCACATTGCGATAGGCGGGACCTGACTGCATCCGTTCATCGAGGGTACCATCCACACCTGCAATGGGGAGAGAACCGTAGAAAACAGGAAGGATGGAGGCATTGCGGTAAGCATAGCGGAGCATTGCCACCTGAGCGTCTGGAGTGCAGTAATTGTAGAGCGACACGCCACTACCGTCTGCCACTTCGATGTTGTTGTCGATGGTGACTCCTGCACGACGCAAGAGAGTTTCTACCTGCTTGGCACCATCTTTCCATGAAGCACGTTTGCCTGCCGCAGCATTGGCGATTTTGAAGAAGACCGCCTCGGCATGGAGGTTGTCGGAGTTCTTGAGCATGCGCTGCATCACTTCCTCAACGGTGCGAACCTTGGTGTGGAAGTTCTGTCCACCACTGGTGTACTCTTGGGTGCCATAGGGTACGATATTTGCGCTGACGCCTGTTATACCGAGGTTTTTCAGTTCGTGACCGAGCGCATAGGCAAAGTGAGCAGCAGGATGGAAGGAGGCACTCTTGGAATAAGTGCCAAAGTTGGGATATTCCCTGCCACGTTCCACCATCAAGGCACAGAGGTAAGGTTCGTATTTGGAAGGCACATCATCCCAACACCAACCGTTACCATAGAGGTCAGCGTGTTTCATGCTGGAATCGCCGTAAATTTTACCACTGATGCGTTTGATGCCGAGGTCACGGATGGCACGTGCCAGTTCCTTGAGGTCGGCGTGGGAGTACATAGGGTCGAAGTCGCCCACTACATAGATGTCGCCTTGCAGGGTGCCGTCAGCCGCGATGGTACCTTTGTAATAGGAACGGGTCCTGAACTCATGCTTGGCACCCAGCACGCTGAGGGCGGTGATGGCGGTGAGCACTTTCTGGGTGGAGGCTGGACGCATCACCTTGTGGGCATTGTAGCTCCACACAGGGATGTCGTCGGTGAGGTCGAACACACTGATTCCCACATTGTAGGGGGCACGGTTGGCCTCATTGGCAAAAGCGTCAAGGCGTGTACGGATTTGTTCTCCCCAAGGCAATGCTGCTATCTCCGCACCCTGATTGTCAGGTGATGCGGTGAGTGTGGAGTCAGGGGTGGCTGGTGGCGCGAAATTGCTGATGGGCATCACGGGCACAGGTAGCGGGTCTTGTGCCGAAAGGGAAACTAAAAGTGAAAAACTAATAGTTAAAAGTGACAGTATCTTTTTCATCTTACTTTTCTTCTTGATTTTGGATGACGTCTTCCATTGGGCTAGTCATGCCGACCTCGATGAGGTTTCCACTTTGGAAGATTTGGCGAGCCATCTCCTGGATGTCGGCAGCGGTGATGCTGTTGACGGTATCCACATAGATGGCGTCATTGTCTTCACCATAGAGCACATAGTTCGTCATTTGGCTCATCCAATAGCCGTTCTGTTTCAATGCCTCATCATAGGAACGGAGCATATACTCCTTCACTTTTTGTACAGATTCTTCCTTGGGTCCCTTGTTCACCATATCCTCCACACCTTGATAGACGATGGCGGTCATCTTCTCACGCTTCTCAGGAGCGGTGGGCAGTTGAATTTGCACACTTGCCTGCTCTTGTGGGTAGCGGCTTAGACCTGCACTCACAGGCACGCCATAGGCACCGCCTTCATCCTCACGGACAGATTCTGTGTACATCATATCCATCACTTGGTCGAGCATGCTACAAGTGAGGGAGTTCTTGAGATTGTACTTCATCGGTGCATGATAGACGAAGAGTACAATAGCGTTGGGGGTCTCCTGATGCTTCTCGAAGACATTCTTGTGGATGCCGTCCACCATCTTGAAGTCGATGGTGTCGCACTTCTCAGAACCTTTCTTCGTCGGCAAGGCACCGAGATATTTTGCCAAGAGTGGCGCAATGGTGTCGGCATCGCAGTCGCCCACGATGAAGAACTCGAAGTCGTCGCCATCAGCGAAGCGCTCCTTATAAATCTCAATGATACGATCGTAGTTGATACGATCGAGGTCTTCGGGCTTGGTGCGGAGGGCACGTCTATGGTTGTTGTAAACAACCTTGGCAATCGTGTCTTGCAGAGCGGTTGTCGGCTGAAGTTCAGCGTTCTTCATATTTGCCTTACTGCGCTGGATGTTGGAGTTGTAGGCTTCAAGGTCTTTGCGAGGCGCCGTGAAATGGAGGTAGGTGAGTTGCAGCATGGTCTCAAAGTCCTTCTTCACACAAGAACCAGAGACACCCTCATTGTCGGTGCCGACATAGGTGTAAGCAGATGCCTGCTTACCTGCCATTTTCTTGTTCAACTCGGTCGTGCTGAAGTTACCCCAACCACCGACATCCACCCAATTGATATTGTCGGTCTGGTCATATTCATCTTCGCTGTACAAAGAAGTTCCACCCCAACTGTGTCCGCTCATGCTGATTTGGTTGGGTGAGAAGTTGGTCTTCTTCACGTGCACCTTGATGCCGTTGCTGAGGGTGATGAGTTTGGCGTCATACTTGTCGTCCTCAATCTTCTTCACCTTGCCAGGCTTTGGCATCTTGGCAATGAGTGGCTCATCGTTTGCTTCTTCTTTCAGCGGTTCGATGTTCTCTGCTTCCACCTCTGCCATCCATTTGAAGAGGTCTTCTTGGGTGGGCAGGATGTTGTCTTCCTTGTCAGCTGCAAACATTGCCACGACGAAGTTTCCGTCTGGCTTTTGTTGTGCGAACTGGTTGACCATATCCACAGTGGTGGCTGGAATCAGCTGGTTCATGGTGTTATACTCCCACTCAATCCCCGTCATTGGCTCATTGTCGAGGAAGTGACGTATACATTCATTTACATAATTGCCACTCTGTACCTTGTCGCGATGGAGGTAAGCACTTTCGAGTGATGAGAGGATTCTGGATTTGTATCGCTCATATTCAGCAGCAGTGTAGCCATATTTCTTCACACGGAGAATCTCACGGTAGAGCGCCTTGACACCTTCCTCATACTTGTTGTCCTCGCAGGTGACGCTGGCGCTGTAAGCCTCCTTGGTCTTGGAGACGAAGAATTCGCCATAGCCGAAGTTGGCACCCAAGAACGGCGCGTTCTCCTTCTGGAGAATATCGCGGATGCGCTCGCTGAACATGCTCGACATCGCGTTGGCAGTAATGCTGAAGATGAAATAAGTGGGGCTGTTCTTCATCTCGCGAGGGAAGGCTTCGGTCTTCCACATGAAGTTGATGGAGTTGTTGCGTTGCTCCTTGTCCTTATTGATGGAGACAATCGGTTCAGCATTGTCGGGCACGGGATAATATTCGAACTTGGCAGCATCGGGAGCGGCTGGTTGGATGTCAGAGAAGACCGTCTTAATCTTCTGCTCCATCTCTTCCACGCTGATGTCGCCCACAATCACGATGGCTTGCAGGTCGGGACGGTACCACTTGCGGTAGTAGCTGCGCAGGTCTTCGTAGGGGAAGTTCATCACGATGTCCATCGTGCCGATAGGCAGACGGTTGCCGTACTTGCTGTTAGGATACATGACAGGGAGTGCCTTCTCATACATTCGCATCATGGCAGAACTTCTCGAACGCCATTCCTCGTTGATGACACCACGTTCCTTGTCAATCTCGTCACCTTCGAGCAGGAGATCATGACTCCAGTCGTGGAGAATGAGCAGACAGGAGTCGAGCGCACCAGGGGTTTCCACGTTCACATTATCAATGTTATACACGGTCTCGTCGAAGGAGGTGTAGGCGTTGAGGTTCTCGCCGAACTTCACACCGATGGTCTCGAGGTACTGTTTCAGGTGGTCGCCTGGGAAGTGGGTGGTACCATTGAAACACATGTGTTCAAGGAAGTGTGCCAAACCACGCTGGTTGTCATCCTCCTGAATAGAACCCACCTTCTGTGCGATGTAGAAAAAAGCGCGCTTTTCAGGCCATTCGTTGTGACGCAGATAATACGTCAGTCCGTTGGGCAACACCCCTTTGCGAACTGCTGAGTCCATCGGCAGGGTCATATCCTGAGCCTGCATGGAAAAACAAAGTGAAAAAATAAGAATAAAGAGTGATAGTATCCTTTTCATTGTTAGTTGTTCATTATTAGTTGTTGAAGATTATTTTTTGTCCAGCGCATGTTTGGCGTAATCCACGGTATAGTGTAGACCTCGGCTTTCCTTACGTTCGAGCGCCTGACGGGTGATGAGGTAACCGACGTTGATCATATTGCGGAGTTCGCAGATGTCACGGGTGGGCTTCACACGTTTGAAGAGGTGTTCAGTCTCTTCGTAAAGTAAGTCGAGACGTTCCCAAGCACGGTGCAGACGCAAGTCGGAACGAACGATGCCCACATAAGTGGACATGATTTGTCCCACTTCCTTCACATCTTGTGCGATAAGCACTTTTTCCTCGTTCGTCATCGTACCTTCATCGTTCCAAGCAGGCACCTTCTCATTGAAATCATATTGGTCAATTACCTCCAAAGAGTGCTTGGCTGCCGCGTCGGCATATACCACTGCCTCGATGAGGGAGTTGGATGCCAAACGGTTGCCTCCGTGCAATCCTGTGCAGGAGCATTCGCCCACAGCATACAGACGCTTGATGCTCGACTGGCCGTCCAAATCCACCTTGATACCACCACACATATAGTGAGCCGAAGGAGCGACAGGAATGTAGTCCTTGGTGATGTCGATGCCAATGGACAGACATTTCGCATAGATGTTAGGGAAGTGGTGCTTGGTCTCTTCAGGGTCTTTATGGGTCACGTCCAGACACACATGGTCGAGGGCGTGAATCTTCATTTCCTTATCGATGGCACGTGCCACAATATCACGAGGAGCGAGACTGAGACGCTCATCATATTTCTGCATAAATTCCTCGCCATTGGGCAAACGCAGGATGCCACCATAACCACGCATCGCCTCCGTGATGAGGTAGGCGGGATGGGTCTCGGCAGGGTTGTAGAGCACCGTTGGGTGGAACTGCACAAACTCCATATCCTTCACCTTTCCCTTGGCGCGATACACCATAGCAATGCCGTCACCTGTGGCGATGTTGGGATTGGAAGTAGTGGCATAGATAGCACCTGTACCACCTGTAGCCATCAGCGTCACTTTCGACAGATAGGTGTCCACCTTGCCCGTCTTCGGGTTCAACACATACGCACCGAAGCACTCGATGTCAGGTGTACGACGGGTCACACGGATGCCTAAATGGTGCTGGGTGATAATCTCCACTGCAAAATGATGTTCCAGCACATCGATGTCGGGGTGATTTCTCACAGCCTCCATCAGTCCGCGCTGAATTTCAGCACCTGTGTCATCAGCATGGTGCAGGATGCGGAATTCGGAGTGACCGCCTTCACGATGCAAGTCGAACGAACCATCTTCTTTCTTGTCGAAGTTCACGCCCCAGCGCACCAAGTCCTTGATACCGGCAGGACCACCCATCACCACTTGCTTCACCGCCTCGGGGTCGCTAATCCAGTCACCCGCAATCATGGTGTCCTCAATGTGCTTCTCGAAGTTATCGACCAGCAGGTTTGTCACTGAAGCGATGCCACCTTGAGCCTTTGCCGTGTTTGCCTCCTCAAGACTGGTTTTGCAGATGATGGCAATCTTTCCTTTCTTTGCCTCGGCCACCTTCAAGGCGTAACTCATACCAGCCACACCAGAGCCGATAATGAGGAAATCGTATTTCTTCGTCATAGTGAATTAGTGTTGATGTTGCAAAGGTAATTAAAAGTTGGGAGTTGGAGGTGAGGAGTCAGAAGTTTTTTTGCGATAAGATGTTTTTTTCTGACTTTTCCTGTTTATTCCGTCATATATCAACGCATTGAAAGAACGGGAATCATGAAGATGATGTATCGGAGGAGTTTGCCGACAGTGGACCAGAGGACAACCCCCCAGACATTGGCACGCAAGATGCCAAGGGAAATGGAGATGGCTGTGCCAAAGATAGGAAGGAAGGAAAAGGCGGCAATCCAAGAACCTCTTTTTTCGACATAATCACGGGTTTTGCGAAGACGACGCTCCTTGATGTGCATCCAACGTGAAATCTGTTCGATGCTGCCGATGCGTCCGATGAAATAATTGAACATGGAACCTAACACATTACCGATGGTGCCGCTGATGATAGTAAGTATTGGATCCATTCCTGTGGTAGCGAGCAAGGTGCCCATGACCACTTCAGAACTGAAAGGAACAAAGGTGCCGGCAAGGAAGGATGCCATCGCCATGCCGATATAGCCGTATTCTATGAAGAATTGATTGAGAGAGTCCATGGTGGGTAGAGGTTAGAGGTTAGAGGTATGAGGTATGAGGTGAGAAAGGAGATAGGTTGGCAGGTATTGCACCACTAACAACAGCACAGCCAGCATCATTAGAATGATGCAGTAAATGTGGGAGAATTTCGTGTGAGTAAGTGTGAAGAAGTGCCCAAAGAGGATAGCTGTGCTAATCAAAAGCATGGGGAAGAGGGTGGAGAAGTATTGTGGCTGCACACCTATCCAGATGGTTACAAACAATCCGTGGATAATTGTTGCATTGAAGATGATGCGGGTGCGTGTCTTGTCTAAGAATTGATTAATGATGAAATCGATGGTACCCGTTAAGAACAATAGCACAACAAACAAATAGATGAGGATGTCGAGTAGGTGTAATGCGGAGTAGTCGAACCACTGATGTTGTATGATTGTCTGGATGTGGGTCACAAAAATGGGCATGGAACCTGTCAGAATGGCAATGCCACCATAAATCCAGTAGGGGAGTAGTGTTGCCAAAACGGAGGAGATGAAGCACCGCAGGGACAAGGCACGGAAAATACTCTGGATAATCCAATAGATGGGAACAATCCACAGAAGTTTGGGAAATGTCAGCGATGCCACAGACAGGGATAAATAGATAAGGAACGATAGTAGGGGACTAGGTGCCTGATAGGTGGAAAAGAGGGGGAAGAGAGACAGCAGTGAGAAGATCATCACCACAGTGCCAGGCTGAAATGTGTGCCCCATGACGACTAAGCACAGCAGGATAGCAAACATACTGCTCAACATGCGCGAACTCACTCTCAACAGTACATGGGCATTGTTCAGTTCGGCCATCATATAGACGGCCAAAGCGGCACAGGAAACACTGATAACCTGCGACCAATAGCTTTCCAAAAGAAAAGCGGGAACATATTGCCACAATCCGTATTCAGGTGAGGAGAAGGAAGCGGGCTGTTGGATAGACGATTGCACGAACCAAAGCAGAAAGGCCACACCACAAGTGATGGGCAAAGTGGCTTGGTTGCTGGCAATGTCTTTCTGAAAATTCAGTCTCACGTCTTTTTTCTTAAAAAGTTGTAATTCGAGTGCAAAGGTACGAATTATTTTTTGTAACTTTGCACCGATTTTTGTACAAATTCATTAATGAAGAAACTTTTCATTGAGACTTATGGCTGCCAAATGAACGTGGCGGACAGTGAAGTCATTGCCTCTGTGATGAAAATGGCAGGGTATGAGACCTGTGCTTCCATTGATGAGGCTGATGCCGTGTTGCTGAACACTTGCTCCGTTCGTGAAAATGCAGAAAATAAAATATACAACCGATTAGAAGTATTGTATGCTTTGCAGAAAAAAGGTCGTGCTTTCATCATCGGTGTAGTGGGATGTATGGCTGAACGGGTGAGGGAAGAGTTGATAGAACACCACCATGTGAACCTTGTAGCAGGTCCCGACTCATATCTGTCTTTACCAGAGCTGTTTGCTGCCGCTGAAATAGGGGAGAAGGCTATTAATGTGGAGTTGAGCACGACGGAGACCTATCGTGATGTTATTCCTGAGCGTGTGTGTGGCAGTCATATCAGTGGCTTTGTCAGCATCATGCGTGGTTGCAACAATTTCTGTCATTATTGTATTGTTCCTTATACCCGTGGTCGGGAAAGGAGTCGTGAGGTGGATAGTATTTTGAATGAGGTGAAGGATTTGGAGCGGAAGGGATATAAGGAGGTGACGTTATTGGGGCAAAATGTAAACAGTTACCAGTGTGGGGAAGTGGAATTCCCTCAGTTGTTGGGCATCGTGGCAGAAGCTGCTCCTGGGATGCGAATTCGATTCACGACTTCCCATCCCAAGGACATGAGTGATGAGACATTGGAGGTGATCGCTGCTCATAAGAACATTTGTCGACACATCCATCTGCCTGTACAAAGTGGAAGCAATCGTATCCTGAAACTAATGAACAGGAAATACACTCGTGAGTGGTATCTTGATCGTGTGGCAGCCATTCGTCGTATCCTTCCTGACTGCGGATTGAGCACAGACATCTTTGTAGGTTATCATTCAGAAACGGAGGAAGATCATCAGATGTCGCTCTCTTTGATGCGTGAATGTGGTTACGACTCTGCGTTTATGTTCAAATATTCGGAGCGTCCTGGTACATATGCTTCGAAGCATCTTCCGGACGATGTGCCTGAAGAAACCAAGATTCGTCGCCTGAACGAGATGATAGCCTTGCAGAATGAACTTTCGGCTGAAAGTTACAAGAAAGATGTGGGAAAGACATTCGAGGTATTGGTCGAAGGTGTATCGAAGCGTAGCAAAGAGCAGTTCTTTGGCCGCACAGAACAAAATAAAGTGGTGGTATTCAATCGTGGCAATCACCATATTGGCGATTTCGTGCAGGTGAAAATAGTTGAATCCAGTTCAGCAACCCTCAAAGGTATCGAACTAGCCCACGCATAGGGCGATTTCCCCCAAGAATGACGTATGAGTAAGAAAAGACAATCGTTTTTGAGCACCCAGTTTCTGACAGCAGCTATCAGCACCACGTTGGTGTTGGTGTTGCTGGGCACCATTATGCTCTTTGTCCTGACAGCACACAATTTGTCCACTTATGTAAAAGAGAATATCAATGTGAGTGTATTGATTAGCGATGAGATGGACAGTCTTCAAATCAAGAGCATGGAAAATGTGCTCAAACAGGCACCGTATGCTAAGAGTGTGGAATACATCTCGAAGGAGCAGGCATTGAAGGAGGAAATTCAGGCGCAGGGCATTGACCCCACAGAGTTTATCGGGATGAATCCTTACACGGCCTCTTTCGAAATCAAAATCAATGCTGAACATGCCAACCCTGACAGCATCAGTTCTGCTGTGAAGAAGTTGAAGGGGAATCCGAATGTGGTGGATGTCATTTATTCGAAAGACTTGATTAAGTCAGTGAATGACAATATCCGCAAAGTAAGCATTATTTTGTTGATTATAGCAGCATTGTTCACTTACATCTCCTTTGCACTCATTAACAATACGGTGCGTCTGACCATCTTCTCCAAGCGATTCATCATCAACACGATGAAATTGGTGGGTGCAAGTTGGGGCTTTATCCGCCGACCCTTCTTAGCCCAGAGTTTTACCTTAGGCATAGCATCGGCTATCTTGGCTGATGGTTTGCTGATAGGAGGACTTTACTGGCTGCACAATTTTGAACCGCAGATTGGAGCCGTCATTGACTTCAAGGTCATCATTATTGTGTCGGCAGCAGTGTTCCTGTTTGGCATCATCATCACCTATTTGTGTACGCTCTTCTCGCTGAACAAGTATCTGAAGATGAGCAGTAATGATCTGTATTATATTTAATCAACTGCATATTGGGCGATTATTATTCATTTAAGCATTAAACTATTTAATCATAATGAAGAACTTTGCGTTTACAAAAATCAACTACATCCTGCTTTTGGTAGGATTTATTATCATCATCATCGGTTTCATCATGATGTCGGGCGATGCAACGACGGAGGAAGCATTTAATCCAGACATTTTTAGTGATATGCGTACAAAAGTAGCTCCGATGGTGTGTCTTTTTGGTTTCCTCTTTGAGATTGTGGCAATCCTTTGGCCACCTAAAACAGTAAAAACTAAGAACTAATGGATTGGATTCAGACCGTTATTATTGCGATTGTGGAGGGACTCACAGAGTTCCTGCCTGTCTCTTCGACAGGACACATGATTATTGCCCAAAACATTTTGGGAGTGGAGAGCACTGAATTTGTCAAGGCATTTACTTTCATTATTCAGTTTGGTGCCATTCTCTCAGTGGTCTGTCTTTATTGGAAACGATTCTTCCGGCTCAATAGGGAACCCGTTCCCGAGGGAACGCCTGCTTTCAAGAAGTTGATCCATAAGTTTGATTTCTATTGGAAACTCTTGATAGCCTTCATTCCAGCAGTTGTGCTGGGTTTGCTCTTCAACGATGTCATTGACGCCCTATTGGAACGTGTCGAAGTAGTAGCTATTATGCTGGTCATCGGTGGTGTGTTCATGTTGTTCTGCGACAAAATATTCAACAAGGGCAGTGACAATACCGTATTGACTGAAAAGCGAGCTTTCATGATTGGTCTTTATCAGTGTATCTCCATGATACCAGGTGTATCACGTTCAATGGCAACTATCGTAGGTGGCATGTCTCAGAAGCTGACTCGTAAGAACGCTGCTGAGTTCTCCTTCTTTTTGGCAGTGCCAACAATGTTTGGAGCCACGGTTTACAAGCTATACAAACTCTTCAAGGAAGGCGGTTCAGAACTGATTATGAATAACCTCGACACGCTCATCATTGGCAACGTGGTGGCTTTCGTGGTGGCCTTGCTTGCCATCAAGTTCTTCATCAGTTTTGTTCAGAAGTATGGTTTTAAGGCTTTCGGATGGTATCGTATCATCGTGGGAGGTCTTATTCTCGCCATGCTCTTGATGGGCCAGGAACTTACTATCTCATAACTCTTTCAGCAAGGAATGAATCCCCAAGCAGGTGAAATACTTATCTTCAATAAGCCCTATCGATGGACATCCTTCAATGTGGTGGCAAAAGTGCGGGGTGAACTCTCGCATCGGTTGGGTGTGAAAAAGTTGAAGGTGGGACATGCAGGCACTCTCGACCCATTGGCTACGGGTGTTCTCATCATCTGCACAGGCAAGAGCACCAAACTCATTGACGAATTACAGGCACATACGAAAGAGTACGTAGCTACCATCAAATTGGGTGCCACCACACCTTCTTTCGATATGGAGACGGTAGAAGATGCCACTTACCCCACAGAGCACATCACCAATGCGTTGGTGGAGGAAAAACTCAAAGAGTTTGTAGGACGCATAGAACAAGTGCCACCCTCGTTCTCTGCGGTGAAAGTAGATGGAAAACGCGCTTTCAAATATGCCCGACAAGGTGAAGAGGTGGAGTTGAAGCCTAAAATACTGGTCATTGACGAACTGGAAATACTGCATTTTGGTGAGGTGGAAAATGAAGTTGTTGACAACAGTGCTGACCCTCGTGAACGCATCAAGTATCAGCGTGACAACCTCCAAGGAACCCACCTCTCGCTGACCATCCGCGTGGTGTGCAGTAAGGGAACCTACATCAGAGCTTTGGCACGTGACATCGGACAGGCGCTTGGTTCGGGAGCCTACCTTACGGGATTGGTTCGTACCCGTATTGGGAAATATACCCTTCAAGACTGCATGGACATTGAACAGTTTCCCCAATGGCTCGAACAACAGGCATTAGAAAAAGAATAAAATAATAATTACCTCAACGAAAAAACTATCAACTAAACAACATATATGAAACTCTCACAATTTAAGTTCAGACTCCCTGACGAGAAGATTGCACTTTATCCTCGCACTTACAATCCCGAAACGAAGTTCTACAACCGAGATGAGGCAAAGCTTATGGTGGTGCATAAGAAGACGGGTGAGATAGAGCACCGTCTTTTCAAGGAAATTATTGAGTATTTTGAAGAGGGCGATGCTTTTGTTTTCAATGACACGAAGGTGTTTCCTGCACGTCTTTATGGCAACAAGGAAAAGACAGGTGCTCGCATAGAGGTGTTCCTTCTTCGTGAACTCAACGAAAATCTTCATCTTTGGGATGTGCTGGTTGATCCTGCCCGCAAGATTCGTATTGGCAACAAACTCTATTTCGGTCCCGACGAGTCATTGGTGGCTGAAGTGATTGACAACACTACCTCGCGTGGACGTACCCTCCGATTCCTTTACGATGGACCTCATGATGTGTTCAAACAGACGCTTTATAATCTTGGTGAAGCGCCCATTCCTGATGACATTCGTATGCATCGTCCTGCAGAAGAGGAAGACCATGAGCGTTTCCAGACCATCTTCGCACGTCATGAGGGTGCAGTTACAGTGCCAGTCACAGGACTTCATTTCTCTCGTGAATTGATGAAGCGCATGGAAATTATGGGTATCGGACAGGCTTTTATCACACTTCATGCGGGTTTGGGTAACTTCCGTAGCATTGATGTGGAAGATTTGACTAAGCACAAGACTGATTCTGAGCAGATTTTTGTCAACAAGGAGGCTTGCGACATTGTGAATACAGCCAAGGAGAATGGGCATAAAATTTGTGCTGTCGGTACCACCACTTTACGTACCCTTGAAACGGCTGTGGGTCCTGGCGGTTTCATCAAGGAATTTGAGGGATGGACCAACAAATTCATCTTCCCACCATACGACTTTACGGTGGCCGATGCCTTTGTCGTCAATTTCCAACCCCCACTCTCCACTATGCTCATGCTCGTTACGGCTTTTGGTGGTTATGATGTAGTGATGAATGCCTACAAAGAAGCCCTCAAAGGTGACTATATGTTTGGCACATACGGTGACGCTATGCTGATTATTGACTGATGCTTCATACGGTTTATCTTTCACTCGGTACAAATTTAGGCGACAAAGAGCAGAACCTCATGTCCGCCATCACGGAAATAGAGAGGCGGATTGGTCCAATCAGGGCACAATCCGCTTTTCTTTCCACTGAACCGTGGGGATACGAAAGCGAGAACACCTTCCTCAATGCAGCTGTGCGGGTAGATACCGAACTTGCACCTCTTGCCCTGTTGGACGAGACCCAAAAGATTGAGCGGGACATGGGACGTACCCAGAAGTCAACATCCACCTCACACCTCTCACCTCATACTTCTCGTCCCATCTACCACGACCGCATCATTGACATCGACATCCTTCTCTATGATGACCTACACATCAGCACACCCAGACTCACGATTCCTCATCCGCTCATGGACAAACGTGACTTCGTGCTTATTCCCCTTCGAGAAATCCTACCTCCAAAAGAACAGAAACAATGAAAAAGACAATTACCCTTTCCATCTTAATCCTCTTCATTCTCCCACTTATGGCACAGAAATCATCCTTCACCATCAACGACCTCATCCCTGGCGGATTCACTTACTATCGGAATTCCGTTCCAGAGAACAAATACCTTACCTGGTGGGGTGATGAATGTATAGAGCAGGATATCCACGAGTGTCGCATCGTCAACAAGAAGGATGGCTCTGTCCAAACGCTCGTCACGCTCGAACAAATCAATGAAATCCTCCAAGCTGCTGACCGAAAGTTCGTTCGTCACTTATATAACACCTCCTTCCCCTATGCGGAAAAATCCCTCGTTCTCATCTCCGATAGCAGTAGGTACACCCTGATTGATTGGCAATCGAAGAAAGTGGTATGGCAAGCTACTCTCGACCCCAAAGCAAGCCATGAGGATTGGCAAAAGGATTCTCGTTCATACGCCTACACCATAGATCATAACCTCTTCGTTCTTACGGCTGATGGAAAGACCCATCAGGTTTCTTCCGATGGCAGTATTGATCTCGTCTATGGCGAGAGTGTGCATCGTGATGAATTCGGCATCTCCAAAGGTACCTTCTGGAATCCTGATGGCACTCTCTTGGCGTTCTACAAAATGGATCAGAGTATGGTCTCGAAATATCCACAAGTGAATATCATTCTACCTCACGAAACTCTCGATGAGGCTTCGAGATGTGCCACTACCGCACCAGACCCTTATCCGATGGCAGGTGAGACATCGCACAAGGTTTATGTGGGCATCTTCAATCCTCAGACGGATAAGACCATCTATCTGAATACAGGAGACCCCACTGACCGCTATTTCACCAACATCGCATGGTCGCCTGATGGCAAGAAAATTTATCTCATTGAACTGAATCGCGACCAGAATCATGGTTCACTTGATGAATACGATGCCGTTACGGGGGAGAAAATCCGTACCCTTTTCACGGAGGACAACGAGAAATATTTCGAGCCCCTCAATCCGATTCAGTTTCTGCCTTGGGACGCCTCGAAGTTCATCTATCAAACCCGCAAAGATGGCTATAACCATATATATTTATATAATGTAGAGGGGAAATGCCTCAAACAACTCACCACAGGCTCTTTCGAGGTGCTCAGCGTGTTAGGTTTCAACAAGGCACAGAAGACCATCCTCTACACCTCTAACGAACAAAACCCCTTGCAGCAGAATGTTTACAGTGTCGATATGAAGGGGAAACGTACCCTCCTTGGTGATGCAACAGGTTGGCATAATGCCACCCTCACCGAGTCAGGTAATTACTTCGTTGACAATTTTTCTTCACCTGTTATTGCCCGAAAGATTGACATTGTTTCAACTCTAAACTCTAAACCCTCAAATCTAAACTACTTCACGGCTGCTGACCCTTGGGATGCCTTCCAAGTGCCAGAAATCAAAACTGGTACCATCAAGGCTGCCGACGGCGTGACCGACCTCTATTACCGGCTCATCCTGCCCACCGACTTCGACCCATCGAAGAAGTACCCTGCGGTGGTTTATGTTTATGGAGGACCTCATGCCCACAATATCGATGCCTCTCGCCATTGGGGCGTACGAGGTTGGGACATTTGGATGGCGCAGCAGGGCTATGTGATGTTCTGCCTCGACAATCGGGGTAGCGAGCATCGTGGACTTGCTTTCGAACAAGCCATCTTCCGCCAACTCGGTGTGGAAGAGATGAAAGACCAACTTTGTGGAGTGGATTTCCTCAAAAGCCTTCCTTATGTGGATGGTGACCGCCTTGGTGTACATGGATGGAGTTTTGGAGGCTATATGACCACCAGCCTCATGACGACCTATCCCGATGTCTTTAAGGTGGGCGTGGCAGGAGGTCCCGTCATCGACTGGCATTTCTATGAGGTCATGTATGGCGAACGCTACATGGACACCCCACAGACAAATCCCGAAGGTTACGAAAAGACCTCCCTCTTGAACAAAGCCAAGAACTTAAAAGGTCGTCTCCTCGTCATCTACGGAGGAAACGACCCTATCTGTGTGCCTCAGCATACTTTGTCTTTCATGCGTGCCTGCATTGATGCCGACACCTATCCCGACCTCTTCACCTATCCTGGCGACGAACACAATATGATGGGTACCGACCGTGTGCACCTGCACAATACCATCACGCGGTACTTTGAGGACCATCTGAAATAAAATAGCGCGAACCATCCGTATTTTTTTCTTTTTTCTTTGATGCCCGTAAATTCCTTTATTTATGGGCGTTTCGGGGCATTTTTGCCCTTTTTTCATGTTTTTGTTAACTTTTAATTAAAGAAAATTAACGTTTTTTTTTTTTTGTTAACAAATTACGCCGTACCTTTGCCGCCAATATGCAAAAACTCTC